>ERZ779904.56-NODE-56-length-56718-cov-4.84895_pt1 | contig 56718 bp, 77 predicted proteins | sample MGYA00511549_ERZ779904 | MGnify/ENA primary metagenome ERZ779904 (study PRJEB29588, sample SAMEA2151391) | human gut metagenome | biome: human gut; feature: human-associated habitat; material: faeces | place: Denmark | collected 2008/2010 ...
CCGTCGTTTGATGTCAAGCGATGGCTGAAGTTGGTAGATTTCCATATCTAGCCGATTTTCGGAAAGGATTTCATTGTATTTATTTTTTTAAGTTGATTCAAGCCCGACAGGAAGCAGCAACGCTCTCCTATCGGGCTTTGATTATTGTGTAAAGAAGAGAAATTCAAAAAAAATATGAAAAGGCTTGCAAGTTTCGGAATATTGGCGTATATTTGCAGAAAAAAAAGAAAGGCTTATGAAATATTTGGATCCTAAGGCCGATTTGACCTTCAAAAAAGTGTTTGGCGAACATCCCGAGTTGGTAAAAAGTTTGCTTAACGCCCTTCTTCCTTTTAAGAGTGAGGAAGAGGAAATCACTTCTGTGACATATCTTACGCCTGAAATGGTTCCCCAGACACCCACACGAAAATATAGTATAGTGGATGTGAGATGCGAGGATGCCCAGGGACGTCAGTTTATTGTAGAAATGCAGATGGTTTGGTCTGCGGAGTTTAAGCAGCGAGTTCTCTTCAATGCTTCCAAGGCATATGTAAAGCAGCTAAACAGGGGAGAAGATTATTCTCTTCTGAAGCCAGTTTATTCTCTCAACTTGGTTAATGAAGTATTTGAGCCTGAACTGGATGATTATTACCACTATTACCATCTTGTACATGAGGAACATACCGAAAAAGTAATTGATGGTTTGCATCTGGTATTTGTAGAGTTGCCGAAGTTTACGCCTCATACGTTTACAGAGAAGAAAATGCAGGTTTTATGGCTTAGGTATCTGACAGAAATTAATGAGAAAACGAAGGAAGTTCCGGCAGAACTGCTGGCAAATCCGGAGATAGCCAAAGCCGTATCAGAGATTGAAGAATCAGCCTATACCGAGGAGGAACTTCTGGGTTATGATGAATTCTGGGATATGGTGAGCGTAGAGAAGACGCTTGCCGGCAGGTTGGAGCGTTTGACGAAGGCTAATGATGATACAGAGGAGAAACTTAAGGCAACCTCTAGTCAGCTAGAGGCAACATCTAGTCAGTTGGAGGCAACATCTAGTCAGTTGGAGGCAACCTCTAGTCAGCTAGAGGCAACATCTAGTCAGTTAAAAGAAGCTGAGAAGCAGAGAAAGGAAGCTGAGGAGCAGAGAAAGGAAGCTGAGGAGCAGAGAAAGGAAGCTGAGGAGCAATTAAAAAAAGCTAATGAGGAAAAATTGCAATCAGCCAAAAAACTTCTACAGGCTGGAGTATCAGCTGATATTGTGGCAAGTACTCTTAACTTAAGCATGGATGAAATAAAAATTCACTAACTTTGCATCAGATATATACATTAGAATTCTTTACAAACAATAAAATGGAGAATAAAATAACGACAATGGAGCAGGGAATGCAGCGACGCACCGAACTGCTCCTGGGAAAGGATAATCTTGAGAAAATTCAGAAGGCAAGAGTGCTCATCTTCGGTATCGGAGGAGTAGGATCATGGTGCGCAGAAGGACTCCTGAGAAGCGGCGTGAGAAACATCACAATCGTAGACAGCGACAGGGTATGCGTAACCAACTGCAACCGCCAGCTGATGGCTACAAGCCGAACCATAGGCGAAGTGAAGGTAGAGGCGCTGCGCAACCGACTGCTCGAAATCAACCCTGATGCCAACATCACAGCCTATCAGAAAATATATCAGGCAGAAACTGCCGATGAATTCCACATGGAGCAATACGACTTCATCATCGATGCCATCGACTCGCTGAAGGATAAGGCTGACCTCATTCTGCGTGCCACTGCCCTACCTAAGGAAATCACCTTTATATCTTCTATGGGAGCAGCCCTGCGCACCGACCCATTCATGGTAAGAAAATCTGAATTCTGGAAGGTGGATGGAGACCCGCTGGCAAGAGCACTGCGAAAGAAATTCAAGAAGAACAAAACCTTCCCACGACGAAAATTCCAGTGCGTATACAGTGAAGAAAAACCGATGCAGAACCAAGGGGTGAACAAAGCATGCGGCACGGGCGGATGCCTATGCCCGAAAGCCAAACTCATTAGCGGAGAGAGGGGTACCGATACTGCTGTATATGATGCTCCGGGCGACCAGCAACTGGTAGAACACGAATGGTGCTCTACTAAGGCACAGATCAACGGTTCGCTCTGCCACATCACCGCAACCTTCGGAATGGCTATCGCAGGAATGGTCATCAACCACATCATTGAATAACTGTTTTTCTTTACAACAGTCACTTGAAAAGAAACTCACAAAACATACGCAAAAGGCGAGGCGCTTTCACAAGCTCCCCGCCTTTATTAATGATTCAAGTTTCGCAAGGTTCAGAAGTTTCTCGGGAGTAGTCTTATCAGCATTCGCCTCTATTCGTCTCTTCATATCTTCAAAGAATAAAGGTTAAATCCGATAAATCTTGTTAAACAAATTCTATCTTACCTCTTATGTTTATACCTTTGCACGCAAATTTATAATCACAAAGAACATTTTCATGTCCCAAAAAGGATAATATTTAATTTAAATAAGAGAAGAAAAATGAAAGAAAAAGCAGAAAGTTCAGTAGCCTGCAATCATCACAGAGTAGGCTTCCTGGGATTGCTCGTTACATTAGGCATTGTATTCGGAGACATCGGAACATCACCTCTCTATGTGATGAAGGCTATCCTGCATACGGGCGAAAGCATCAGCGAGAGCACCATCCTGGGCGCACTGTCATGCATCATCTGGACACTCACCCTCCAGACCACCATCAAATATGTATGCGTGGCGCTGCGTGCCGACAACAATGGCGAGGGAGGCATCCTCGCCCTCTATGCCTTGCTGCGCCGACTCAAGAGCAAGTGGATTTACCTACTGGCCATCATTGGCGCAAGCACCCTGCTGGCAGACGGAATCATCACCCCTGCCATCACCGTGACCACAGCCATCGAAGGACTCGAAAGCATCAGTCCCAACCTGCCAGTTATCCCCATCACCCTTGCCATCATCACCATCATCTTCTTCGTGCAGCGGTTTGGCACAGAGAGTATTGGCAAATCGTTTGGCGTATTTATGCTGCTATGGTTCCTGCTGCTGGGCGTGGTGGGAGCTTTCAGCATCACGTCTTACCCATTGATACTGAAGGCTTTCAACCCCTATTATGCTGCCATGCTGCTGGCGAAATCGCCTGAATGGTTTCTGATTCTGGGTGCCGTATTTCTCTGTACTACCGGTGCAGAGGCTCTCTATTCCGACCTGGGACATTGCGGCAGAAAGAACATCGCCATCAGCTGGGGCTTCGTAAAGACCATGCTCATTCTCAACTATCTGGGACAGGGAGCATGGGTGCTGAATCATGCAGATACGGCGCTGGCTGTGAATCCGTTCTTTGCCATCATGCCGCAGAGCATGCTGTTCTTCGCTATCATCATGGCCACGGGTGCGGCAATCATTGCGAGCCAGGCACTCATCAGCGGAACCTTCTCCATATTGAGCGAAGCCATGAACCTGCACTTCTGGCCGCGCATGCGAATCAAGCATCCTACCCATGTTAAGGGGCAGCTCTATATCCCGATGATCAACTTCGCCATGTACATCGGCGTGGTTCTCATCATCCTGCTCTTCCGCAACTCCTCGCACATGGAGGCAGCCTACGGACTCGCCATCACCATCACCATGCTGATGACTACCCTGCTGCTCGGTTTCTACCTGCACAGCAAGGGAGTGGCACGGATTTTCACGATGCTGTTTATGGGCGCATACTGCATCATCGAAGCCATCTTCCTGACTGCCAATCTGTCAAAGTTTCTTGCAGGTGGATGGTGTACGATGCTCATTGGAGGAATCCTGTTCCTGATGATGTACGTGTGGGTGAAAGCCATGAAGATACGCCGCCATTATATCAGCACCAAACCGCTGGATGATTATTATCAGATTATCTCCGACATCAAGGCCGACGAGAGCATCCCTAAGTACGCTTCCAACCTGGTTTATGTGAACCACGCCAACAAGGAAGGTGCCGTAGATGACAAGTTGCTCTACTCCATCATCAACAAGCAGCCGAAACGTGCAGACCATTACTGGCTTATCAACATGGAGTTTGTTGACACACCTGATACGCTGGAGTACAACTGCGAGACCCTGATTCCCGACACCCTCTACAGCGTAACCATGCACATTGGTTTCCGCATAGAGCCTAGGGTGAGTCTCTATCTGCGACAAGTAGTGGAAGATCTGGTAACAGACGGAAAGGTAGATTTGCAAAGCACCTATCCTTCGCTGCGCAAATACGGAATTCCGGGCGATTTCCGATTCATCATCATTCACCGCGTATATTACCCGGAGAGTTCAGATAATCGCCAACAGAACCTGCTGATGAGTATCTACGCTCTTATCAGCAAGATAGGTATTGACGAGCCTAAGGCATTGGGCCTCGACACTTCCATGGTAGTGGTAGAAAGAGTGCCGCTCATCATCAACCATCCGGTCATTAAGGACAAGGTCATTAAGGTCATTAAGGATTCTGAAACATCACAAAGCAGACAATAAGCAAAAAGGCGAGGCGCTTTCACAAGCTCCCCGCCTTTAACCTATTAGCTAGAAGATTATAGCTAACAACTAACACAAAACCTTATAACTATTTTTCAAATCTTAATCGTTATTTGAACCTATGAACGAACATTATTTTTTATTAGAGGATAGTCTTAACAGCCTCCAGCATGCCCTTCTCCTGAATAAGGTCAAGCTCTTTCTTAACCAACTCGGTAAGGCCAGGAACTGTCTTGTTCAAATCCTCGTGCCAGATATAGTCGAAGCCCAATACGCCCTCAGCTACCTTCTGGGTATCGCCGGTAGCCCAAAGCTCGGTGAGCTTGTCCATAATCTTCTGGTCATCGTTTGGCTGGATAGGAGCACCATCCTCGCGAACACCACCCTTATAGTAAGTGATGATAGCAGCGAGACCGAATACCAAACCCTGTGGCAACTCGCCCTTACGCTCAAGATAAATCTTGACACCAGGCAGGTCGCGAGTCTCAAACTTAGGGAATGAGTTGAGCATGATGCTGGTTACCTGATGATCTACGAATGGATTCTCAAAACGCTCCAATACGTCAGAAGCAAACTTCTGCAGCTCATCCATTGGGAGGTTCAGCGTCTGCATCAACTCCTCGAACTGTACCTTGTGGATGTACTTGCCCAATACCGGGTGCTCGCAGGCATCGCGAACAATGTTTACACCGCTGAGGTATGCAACAGGGCTCAATACGGTGTGAGGACCATTCAGCAGGGTAACCTTACGCTCGTGGTATGGCTTCTCATTATCTGTGATAAGCACGTGGAGACCTGCCTTATGAGCTGGGAACTCCTCCTGCATCTGCTCTACTGTCATATTTTCTGCCTTCTCGATAACCCAGAGGTGGAAGCTTTCTGCCTTAACTACGAGGTTGTCCTTGTAGCAAACCTTCTGCTGAATCTCCTTGATGGTATCGCGTGGGAAACCAGGAACGATGCGGTCTACCAATGTAGCGCAAACGTAGCAGTGGTTGGTGAACCACTCCTTGAAGCCCTCGTAATCAGCACCCATATCGCCCTTCCAGAGCTCGATATACTGATAGATACACTCCTTGAGGTGGTGACCATTGAGGAAGATCAGCTCACATGGCATCAGGATCATACCCTTGGTTGGGTCGCCCTCGAAGAACTTGTAGCGGTGGAACAAGAGCTGAACCAACTTGCCTGGATAAGAAGCTGCAGGAGCATCTGTAAACTTGCAAGAGTCATCGAATGCGATACCAGCCTCTGTAGTGTTAGAGATGATGAAACGCATCTCTGGCTGCTCAGCCAAAGCCATGAAAGCCTGGTTCTGAGAATATGGATTCAGTGCACGGCTGATAACGTCGATACGATCCAATGTGTTGATAGCCTGACCGTTCTCCTTACCCTGAAGGTTTACGTGATAGAGGCAGTCCTGACCGTTCAGCCAGTCAACCATACCACCAGCCAATGGCTGAACTACAACGACAGAACCGTTGAAGTCGGTCTTCTTGTTCATATTCCATACAATCCAATCTACGAATGCACGGAGGAAGTTACCTTCACCAAACTGAATGATTTTCTCTGGAGCGACGCTCTTAGGAAGTGTTCCCGGCAGTGCGCTTGTTTAATGCTTTTAGCTCTTTCATGATTTGTTTATTTTGTCTTTATTATTTTACTTTCCGTTTTAAATTCCAATCTATTCATCAGATTGTTTTTTTCTGAGTGCAAAGGTAGTAAATATTTCGTTTGATTGTTCCAAAAACAGCGAAAAACTTCACGCAAACCTTTACGTTCCTCACCGGTTCTATACCTTATCATATATAGAACTGCGCAGGCACAAAATAAAGAAGTAGGGATTTTCCCCCACCCCTTTAGGGGAAATCCCGACCGTGGAAGCAAAAAACATCGTATCTTTGCACCAAAAAAAGAAACATGAAGTATAATAATTTAAAGATATACGATTATGAAACGAATGATAATAGCTCTGGTAGCCATGTTCATGATGACATTCACTACCGCTTCTGCAATGAGTTATGAGCAGGCAAGACAGCAGGCTCTCTTCCTGACAGACAAGATGGCTTACGAGCTCAATCTTACGGAAGACCAGTATGAGGCAGCTTACGAGGTGAACCTCGACTACCTGATGAGTGTAGATACATACGATGACCTATATGGTGCTTACTGGCGCCAGCGCAATATGGATTTGAGCTATATCCTGCTCGACTGGCAGTATAGAACATATCTCAATGCCACCTATTTCTACCGTCCGCTCTACTGGAATGCGGGCTACTGGCACTTCGGCATCTACGCCCGCTATCCGCGCCGCGACTATTTCTACTTCGGTTGCCCTCACTTCTACGTATCTTACCGTGGAGGTCATAGCTGGCGAGTAAACGGAAACAGAAGCTGGTATCACGGAAGAAGATTTGGCGGCCCTCACCCAGGAGGACATCCTAGAGTAGGTATGAGAGACGGATTCAACCGTGGTGATTACGGCAGAGGAAGATCTTTCGGAAATCTGAACCGCGAGAACAGACCTCAGATGAACCCAAATCGTGGTTTCGGTAATGCAAGCCGCCCTAACAACAACGCTGGCTTCGGAAACAGCAGCCGCCCTCAGAACGGAGGCTTCGGAAATAACAACGGAGGCTTCGGCAACAGCAGCAACCGGGGCTTCGGCAATAGCAACAGTCGCCCTAACCGCGGTTTCGGCAGCAGCAACAGCAGCACTAGCAACAACCGTGGTTTCGGAAACAACAGCCGTGGTTTCGGAAACAGCAGCTTCGGAAGCGGAAGAAGTAATATCTTCGGGGGCAACCGCAGCAGCATGAGCCGTTCATTCAGCAGCGGGTCTGGCAACCGTGGCGGCGGATTCACCCCTCGCTCTTCTACACCAAGCAAGAGCAATGGCGGTGGAAGTTTCGGACACAGAAGATAAGAAAAGAGAAAGAGTTATAATTTCAAGTTTATAAAGACAGAGAGTTAAGAAAAATCAAGACCTCAAGTAAGAGAGTAAGAAAAATCAAGTACAAAAAATGGGAATTTGCATCGGTTCATACCATTCGCAAATTCCCATTATTATTTTATCAACTTTCAGTAAAAGTTTTACTCCAATCCGAAGAGCGATTTCAAACCGCCATCTACGCCCGAGAATCCCATGAAGGCGAGGCTGAGGAGCGCTGCAGTTACCATGACGATAGCTACGCCCTGCATGCCCTTAGGAATACGAACCAAAGCCTGCTGCTCGCGAATGCCGGCAAAGACAATGAGAGCCAGGGCAAAGCCGAGAGCGGTAGAGAAGGCGTAAACCACGCTCTCAAGCAGATTGTAATCCTTCTGGATAACCAGGATGGCTACACCCAGCACGGCACAGTTGGTAGTAATCAGAGGCAGGAAGATACCGAGCGCCTGATAAAGTGCAGGAGAAACCTTCTTCAGGATAATCTCTACCATCTGAACCAAGGCTGCAATCACGAGGATGAACGCCAGGGTCTGGAGATATTGCAATCCGAACGGATCGAGTACATACTTCTGAACACACCAGGTAATGATGGTTGCCAGGGTCAAGACAAAAGCGATGGCACCACCCATACCGATAGCTGTATCAACTTTCTTCGATACGCCCAGGAATGGACAGATACCGAGAAACTGCGACAAGACGATGTTGTTGACGAATATCGCAGAGATAAATATCAATAAATATTCCATAATTTCTATTTTATTTCATTGATTTGAAGCGATGCCTACGCTTACTTCTTCACCTTATTAAATATAGCAATGATGTAACCTAAGGTGAGGAAAGCTCCAGGAGGCAGGATGAACATCAGTATGTTGGTAGTCTCCGGCAACAGAGTGATACCGAATACACTACCTGCACCGAGTATCTCGCGGGCACTACCCAGGATGGTCAAACCGAGGGTGAAACCCAAACCGCAACCAATGCCATCGAAGAGGCTGGCAATAGGCGAATTCTTGGCAGCAAAGCTCTCTGCTCTACCCAGGATGATACAGTTTACTACAATCAGCGGAATATAAATACCCAGCGCCTGATTGATGCTGTCGGGAGCATAAGCGCTCATCAACATCTGAAGGATGGTTACGAAGGCTGCAATCACTACGATGAAAACAGGGATGCGAACCATATCCGGGGTAATCTTCTTGATACAGGAAATAACAAAGTTGGTACAAATCAGCACCGCCATGGTAGCCAATCCCATAGAGAGACCGTTGATGGCGCTGGTTGTTGTAGCCAAAGTAGGACACATACCGAGAAGCAACACGAAGGTTGGATTCTCCTTGATGAGTCCGTTCATCAAAATCTTAACATTACTCATATCGGTTTATCCTTTCTTTTCGTTATGTTCAACTTTAGATACACCACTCTCTGCATCTGCTTTCTGAGATGCACCGCTCTCGCCGTCAACATCCTTCTTGGCATAAACGGCATAAGCCTGGTTGATAGCCTTGAGGAAGGCGCGGCTGGTAATGGTAGAAGCGGTGATGGCGTCTACTGCATTGCCACTCTTATCGTCCTTAGATACGTGGAGGTCGCCATCCTTTGGAGTCTTACCGATGATGCTACTCTTTCCGTCCTTCTGGAACCAGGTAGCAGCCTTGGCGCCCAGACCCGGAGTCTCTGAAGCCTGAAGCACGGTATAACCCATAATCTTGCCCTCAGTATCGAAACCTACGAGCACCTTCAGATCGCCACCGAAACCACCGGTTGTACTCTCTACGGCAGCACCCAGCTGCTTGCCGCTCTTGTCTGAGCACTTATGTATGGTGAAAGAGAATTCCTTACCGCCAAACTCCTGCTTCACCTCTTCAGGTTCAGCCACCTGGAGTTCTTCTGTACCCATCACGCTCTTGATACCGGTAGCCAGACTCTGTGCAGCCTTCTCGGCGATAGGACCAGATGTAAGATGATTGATATATGCAAGAACAGCACCTACGATGAGCGCTACGCCCACCAGCACAAGCACCATGTTCTTTAATGATGATTCTAATTTCTGCATGTCTCTGTCCTCCTTATTTCTTAGCAGGCTTCTCACCGAAGCGCTTTGGTTTAACGTATGTGTTAATAAGAGGTGTGAACGCATTCATGATAAGAATGGCGAACGACATACCTTCCGGATAGCTACCCCAGTTACGGATGATGACAGTCAGCAGACCGATGCATACACCGTAGATGAGCATGCCCTTGTGGGTCATCGGAGAGGTTACATAATCAGTAGCCATGAAGATGGCACCGAGCATCAGACCACCACTGAAGATGACAGCCAGAGGATTGGCATAAACAGGATTAGCCAAATGCATCAAACCGCAGAAAACGAATACGGTAGCGATGATGCTGACTGGAATATGCCAGGTAATGACCTTCTTCCAGAGCATGTAAGCCAAACCGAGCAAGAGCGCAACGGCACAAACCTCACCGGTAGTACCGGCACCGAAAGTATCGCCTGTAGCACCGAAGAGCATGCTCATCGCATCAGGCAACTGGTTGAGAACAGAAGCATCGCCCGTCTTGATGGCGGTCTTCATGATAGCCAGCGGAGTAGCACCCGTTGTAGCATCGGTATAGCTGAGCATCTGTCCAGCCACTGGCCATGAAGTCATCTGGGCAGGGAAGCTGACGAGCAGGAAGCAACGGCCTACCAAAGCGGGATTGAAAGGATTGTTACCCAAACCACCGAAGCTCATCTTACCTACACCGATGGCAAACAGGGCACCGATGATGATGATCCAGAGAGGAAGGTTACTTGGCAAGTTCATGCCGAGCAAGAGACCGGTGATGATGGCAGAACCATCGAGCAAGCTGGTCTCCTCCTTCAGGAGATATTTTGTAATTGCCCACTCAAAGAAGACGCAGGCTGCCACAGAGGTGAGCAGAACAACTGCTGAACCCAAGCCGAAGAAATAGAAAGATGCGAGGATGGCAGGCACGAGAGCGATAATCACTCCGTACATGTTCTTCTCTACGCTCTCATTTCCATGAGCGTGTGGCGATAATGAAACGATTAATTTTCCCATTTTATCTTTTAAATTCTTTCTTAAATGAAATTCATTCTTGACGTGAACGCTTACTTCTTGGCGTTGCGAGCTCTGATAATGCCCATTACCGCACCCTTACCATTGATAATATTATCGAGGATAGGACGATGTGAAGGACAGGTGAACTGGCATGAACCGCAGGCAATGCAGGATGTTACCTCCTCTGCCTCCAGGCGCTCATAATCCTTCACTACGCTCAAGGTAGCTAGCAAGTATGGCTCCAGGCCCATTGGGCAGGCATCCACACACTTGGCACAGCGGATACAGGGCTGAGCCTTCTTTCGATGAGCATCAGCATCGGTCAATACGGTGATTGAGTTGGTACCCTTGGTTACCGGTACATCGAGGCTGATTACAGCCTTACCCATCATCGGACCACCAGCCAATACCTTGTTGTCACCCTCAGGCAAACCGCCGCAATTCTCTATCATCTGAGAGAATGGAGTTCCTATACGCACGAGGAAGTTGCCCGGGTTCTTCACCTGCTTGCCGGTTACGGAAGTATAGCGCTCGAAGAGAGGTTTATTCTTCATAACTGCCTGATAAACAGCGAAGGCAGTACCTACATTCTGAACAATTGCTCCAACGTTGACAGGGATAGCTGGAGGAGCAGGAACCTGACGGCGGATAACGGCATCCACCAGCTGCTTCTCACCTCCCTGAGGGTACTTCTTAGCCAGAGGTACAATCTCGATACGAGCGTCATTAGCTGTCTTTTCCTCGAAGAGTTTGATGGCAGCAGGTTTGTTATCCTCGATACCGATGTAGCCCTTCTCTACCTTAGCCGCCTTCATCAGGAGGTTCAAGCCAACGAGAATCTCATCGGCATGCTCCATCATCAGACGATAGTCGGCTGTGATATAAGGCTCACACTCTACACCGTTGATGATGACGCACTCAGCCTTGGCTCCTGGAGGAGGACAAAGCTTGATGAAGGTAGGAAAACCGGCACCACCCATACCAGTGACACCCGCTTCCTTGATGCGGTTTACGATTTCCTCTGGAGTAAGCTCAGTATGAGCCTCAAGCGTCTCGAGTTTATCAGAGCGGTCGATACTCTCCTCCCACTCATCGCCTTCTACATTAATGATAATGCAAGGCTTGCGATAACCGGTAGCATCAATAGATGTATCTACCTTGAACACAGTTCCTGATACGGAACTGTAAATAGGAGCACTCACAAAGCCACCAGCCTCAGCAATGAGTGTACCCACCTTCACCTTGTCGCCCTTGGCAACTACAGGCTTGGCAGGAGCACCGATGTGCTGACCAAGTGGGAAAATAGCCTGCTTAGGGAGAGGAGCTACCTGAGTAGCCATCTCGGCAGTAATCTTATTCTCTTCTGGGTGAACTCCACCAATTCTAAAAGTTCTCAAATTCATGATTATTCCTCCTTTTTCTTAACTGGGAAATTTACTTTTACGAGAGCACCTGTTGGGCATTCATCAACACACTTGGTACACATGCGGCACTTATTGAAGTCAACATAAGCCACATTGTTTTCGATGGTGATAGCATCAAACTTGCAGACCTTCTGACATTTACCGCATCCGATGCAAGCAACGCTACAAGCCTTCTTGGCAACAGCACCCTTGTCGTGGTTTACGCACTGAACGTAAACTCTACGGCCCTTAGGACCCTTCTTGCGGAGCTCGATGATATGACGTGGACAAGCGTTGGCGCAAGCACCACAACCCGTACACTTCTCTTCATCAACCTCAGGAATGCCAGTTTCAGGATTGATAGAGATTGCGCCAAACTGGCAGGCAGCCACGCAATCGCCACAACCCAGACAGCCGAACCCGCAGCCTGTTTCGCCAGCGCCACATGAATTCATAGCTGCACAAGTGTGCAAACCATCATACTCGGCAATGCGAGGACGATTCTCGCAAGTACCATTACAACGTACCACAGCCACCTTTGGCTCGGTATTGGCTACTGCCATACCTAAAAGGTCGGCTACCTTGCCCATCACGTCGGCACCACCTACCGGACACATCAGTCCATCGATAGAACCGGCATCAGCACCCTTCACCAGAGCTGCGGCCATACCAGAACATCCGGCAAAACCGCAACCACCACAGTTGGCACCTGGCAGAACCTCTCCTACCTGGCCCAAGCGAGGGTCTTCTTCGACGGCAAACTTCTTAGATACTCCGAAGAGAACCAGCGCTGCAATCAGCGCGATTGCTCCGAGAACCAAGACAGCAATCAAAATAAAATTCATAATTTTTTGTGTTTTGTTTTGTTATTTTCTTTGTTTTAAAATAAAGGCTCATCGCAGAAACCACAGGAGCACATCACGCACCCTATGTTTCTATAGAGAAGCTCAGCTTGTTTTTAAGTTTGTTTCTGAATAAGTAGAGCACCACATAGTATGGAATGAGAATGCCCAATGCCGAGAGCGCTGCAGCTCCCTCTGAGTGAGTAGCTTTCAGTACACCGACCAAAGCGATCACCATCAGTATCAGCGGCAAGAGATAGCCATAGAAACTGGCTCTGAAGCCTACAGTCGAATCAGCAGTCACCACCACGCTATCGCCTTTGTGGTAGAGAGACGCCTCTGAGGTAGAAACCTCAATCATCTTCTCTTTCGATTCAGATGCAGTACAATGAGCAGCCACCTTGCAAGCGCTGCAGGCTGACGACTGTACGATGCGAATGCACACACAACCTTCTTCTACGCTTTCTACGATGCCAGAATGTTTTATTTTGTTATTCATTTGTAATGTTGAGATTGCATTTTTGCAATTCAAGTGCAAAGATACTACATTATTTAGAAATGGCAAACAAAATCGAAAAGAAAATATAAAAAAAGAAGCGTAAACGTTATCTATACCCTGGAATCAGGCAGTTTGAGAACAAATTAAAAGCAAAAATGCTTTTTTTTAGCAACTTCTTTTGGTGATATCAATTTTTTATGTACCTTTGCATTGATTATTAAAGAATTGATATGGAAACATTAGAGCAAACAATCATGCAAGTAGAGCGCTTTATCAGAAAAGTGGCTCAAAAGTTCCCAGCGCCAGAATCTGACGACGAGACTTCTCAAATGACCGACATCCACGTAAGGGTTTCGCAAGACAGTGGCGAACTCCTGGCCTTTGACGACGATGACAACGAGATTACCCGCTGCGTTGTTGAGCAATGGATAGAAAACAAGGATGAAGACTTCTACGACGAGGTAGCAAAGCTGCTTCGCGATGTATTGCGCAAACAGGCTGATATCATAGATCATCTCGGCATTCTCAAGCCATACAGCTTTGTGCTCGAAGATGAGGATAAAGAGCATATTGGCGAGCTCTATCTTGCTGACGATGATACGATCATTGTAGGTGGTGACTTGATGGAGAATCTGGACAACGATCTGGATAACTTCCTGAACGACCTGCTGAAAGAATAAAAAAATACAGGATGAAAAGACTACCCGCTCCCCCATCCCAACAAAATAAAAAACCGTTGCACTCTCTCCTATCGAGTACAACGGTTTTTCTGTTTTTAACGGTCTTTCCGTTTATATCATCTAACCAATCTAAAAAGAAATTTTCTTTTTCTTACCTTTACTTTCGTTTCCTACGCGGTCAAGAGCAGTTACTACATACACATATTTCTTGCCACTCACATAAGGGATGCGATAGAAATTATCATAAGTTACTGCCTGGAGTGCAGAAACATCATTGAGATTTACCTTAGCTCCTTTCTCAAAACGATAGATAGCAAAACGGTTCACCTGATCGCCCCACTTTTTCTTGCTAGCCTTAGGAGCCTTCCATACCAGCAGCGGACCTTTCTCGGTCCACATCAGCTTGACACCCTTTACCCCCTTTGGCGCCTTATTATCAAGGAAAGGCATAGAGGGTGGCAATGCTGGATACTTCCAATAATTGTTGCGGAGTGTATGTCCGATATTACCTACATTATCGGCAGCAGTCTGCGCATACCAGAGCACAGTGCCCTTCACATTATTCATCTGCTGATGCAAACGGTGCTTGGCAGGCAACTGATGACTGCGCGGATTGACTGGATCAGCAAACTTGGCTGTACGCTCTATATCTTCACCTATATATAATGGGCGGTTGCCAGCATGCTTATTCCACCAGGTTATGAGCGTCTTGTAATCGGCAGCACGATTGCCAATCTCCCAATAAATCTGAGGCACACAATAGTCTATCCAACCATTATTCACCCAAAGCAATACATCTGCATAAAGATCATCATAATTCTGGAGGCCGAAAGTTTCTGAACCATTAGGATCGGTACGCTTGTTGCGGTAGATTCCGAATGGAGAAACACCAAACTTAACCCAAGGCTTAACGGCATGAATGGATTCGCTGAGCTGCTTTACAAACCGGCTCACGTTATCACGGCGCCAATCACCTATGTTTCGCATGCCGCGCGACTGCTGGCGGAAGAGCTGCTGATCAGGAATCTGTCGTCCGGCCTCTGGATATGGATAGAAATAATCATCAATATGGAATCCATCAACATCATATCGGCTTACAATGTCCACAGCCACCTCGCAAATATAGTCGGCTGCAGCCTGCAACCCAGGGTTCAACAGCGTCAGCTTGCCATACTGAAAACAGAGATCAGGACGCCTCTTCACGATATTCTTCGGCGAAACCTGCTCATAGGAAGTTACGCTATGCTTGGCACGATAAGGATTAATCCAGGCATGAAGCTCCATGCCACGATTATGACACTGCTCTATCATCCACTGCAACGGATCCCAATAAGGAGAAGGAGCCTTTCCCTGCACTCCCGTAAGAAACTTGCTCCAAGGCTCTAAATCACTCTTATACAGAGCATCACACTCGGCTCGAACCTGAAAGATTATCGCATTCACGCCATCCTTCTGCAGTTCATCAAGCTGTCTGGTAAGCATCGCCTGGATCTGCTGCGTACTCTTGCCCAGATACTGTCCGTTAACGCACTGTATCCAGGCTCCACGAAACTCTCGTTTGTTCTGAGCCTTCATTGTTGCCGACGACATCAGCATCATTGCAACAACGAGCATCAAAATCGCTTTCAGTCTTTTCATCTGTTATCTGTTATTTATCAATTTCATTTTTCTACAGTTTGTTCTTCATCCCTCAGCTTCGGGAGTGAAATATGGTATCTTACAGCCAGCAATCGGATGGCACAGACCACACAGAAAGCTACAATCACCGTAATATAGAGGCTCACACCCAGATAGCTCAATCCCCAATAAGCCAAACCACCGGCGACACAAGCCATCGCATAAATCTCCTTTCGGAAGATGACCGGCTCTTCATTAAGAAGCACATCGCGGATAACACCGCCTGCAGCACCCGTGATACAGCCCATGATGATGGCTACCCAAAAGGAGAAACCACATTCGAGCGACTTCTGGATGCCCGCAATATTGAAAAGCGCCAAGCCCAAGGTATCAAACAGAAACCAGGTATTGTCAAGACGCTTGAGATAGCGGTGGCAAGCAATCACTACCAACTGCGCAAACAGCGTACAAATCAGGTAGATAGGGCTCAACATCCAAAACGGACGCACACCAAGCATCACATCTCGTATGGTTCCACCACCTATGGCTACAGCCACACCACAAACAAAACCGCCCAGCCAATCATAGTGCTTACTTGCAGCCAGACGAATGCCCGAAAGGGCAAAAGCAAATGTTCCAATGAATTCTATCACGCTATGAAGCGTGAGCACGAATTCAGGATCGCCATGTATCATCATTTTCTCGTATCAGTTAGTGTTCTAAATATCAATTTCTAATTATCCATATATCTATTCTAAATCACTAATTCTTGAATCTTTCTCCCCAACAGGTAACCATCCAGTTGTAGAGGCGCTCCTCGGAAGGCGAATGCTGCGCATGCCAGAAGCGGGCATCCTTCAATTCGTCTGGCAGATACTGCTGCTCTGTGAAATGTCCAGGATAATCGTGAGGATACTTATATCCGTCATGATAGCCCAAATCTTTCATCAGTTTGGTAGGAGCATTGCGGATGTGCAGCGGAACAGGCAGATTACCCGTTTGCCGTACAGTAGCCAGCGCATCATTAATGCCCAGATAAGCACTGTTGCTCTTCGGACTCGTGGCCAGATACACCACAGCCTCAGCAAGGGCGATACGCGCTTCGGGCCACCCTATCTTCATCACCGTATCGAAGGCAGCATTGGCAAGCAGGAGTGCATTCGGATTGGCAAGTCCCACATCCTCAGAGGCACTAATCACAACCCTACGGGCTATAAACTGCGGGTCTTCTCCTCCTTCTATCATCCTCGCCATCCAATAAAGCGCAGCATCGGGATCGCTTCCGCGAATACTCTTGATAAAGGCTGAGATAATATCATAATGCATCTCACCCTGTTTATCGTAAGCCAGCGGATTCTGCTGCAACTGCTCTTCTACCATCTTGTCGGTAATCACAATCTCTGAAGATCCGGCAGATTCTACCACCAGTTCCAGGATATTGAGCAGTTTGCGGGCATCTCCACCACTATATCGCAGCAGCGCGCCCGTCTCTTCCAACTTAATATTCTTTTCTCTGAGTTCTACATCCTGCGTAATGGCACGATGCAGAAGCCCTTCAAGATCAGCCTTTTCGAGCGGTTTGAGAACATAGAGCTGACATCTGGACAACAGCGGCCGAATCACCTCGAACGAAGGATTCTCGGTGGTAGCACCTATCAGCGTAACAATACCCTTCTCTACCGCACCCAAAAGCGAATCCTGCTGACTCTTGGAGAAACGGTGAATTTCATCAATAAACAATATAGGAGAAGCCGAATTAAAGAATCTACCACTCTTTGCTCTTTCTATCACCTCGCGGACATCCTTTACGCCACTGCTCACCGCGGAGAGGGTGAAGAACGGCACCTTGATGGTTTGTGCCACGATTTGAGCAAGGGTAGTCTTGCCCACTCCAGGGGGTCCCCAGAGGATAAAAGAGGATATGCGCCCTGCATCAATCATCTTGCGCAGCACGGCCCCCTCACCTACCAAATGCTGCTGTCCTACATAGTCAGCAAGCGTGTGAGGTCTCATTCTTTCAGCTAACGGTTCACTCATAGTACGTGCAAAGGTAATGAAAAAAATCGAATTCCAAATAAAAAAGTGACCAAAAACACAAAAAAACAGCAAGAAAATTTGGATATATAAAAAGAAGTACTTACTTTTGCACACACAAACACAATTGAAGATGAATAAAGATAAAATATTAACACTGAAGAATGTTACTAAAAGTAGCATTTGGGAATTGCAGGAGAACGATGTGTTCCGTCTTTGGGAAGCAGCAGAAAAGGATGCTGACCTCAAGGATTACCAGAACAAGTATATCGCAGTGATCCGCAGCGCATTCGAAATGGAACCAGTGACGGTAGACCGTCCTGAAGTGATTGACAAACTGATGGCACGCGGCTTTAAGATTGGCACTTTCCGTATCAACGACAAGAAAGAAAAGTATGCCATCAAAAAGCGCCCTATCATGCGTGTTACTGATCTTACTTACGAAAATGTAAGTCACATCACCGCCAATAAGCTCATCGAACTCTTGGAGCGCAACTTTGGTGGTGGCTGGGAGAGTCTGCCTCAGAGCATCCAGGACATCATCGAAAGTAATTTCGACATCAGCACAACTACTCTTCCTGCTGACCGCCTGAAAAAGCCAGGAGGTCTGTACGAGAAAAAGCTCGCCGATGACTACGAAGTGCTCGTGGTACCAAAAGGTTCTTGGGTAGAAGCTATCTTTGCCAAGGAGAAGCCAAAGGTAGAAAAGGTTCGCATGAGATTCGATGATGAGAATGATTTGAAACGCAACGACGACCTGCTCGACCCAGACGAGGATGAAGACGAGGATGCACCAGAAATCGAGGATCACTACAACGATCCAGATGAGGATGACGATGCATTCGATGACGACAAGCTTACTGAGGAAAGCTACCGTACTACCTTCGAAGACCCGGAGAACCTCGGTCTTGATGATGCAGAAGACGTAGCCGACGATGATTATTAATTCAGTTTATACATTATTATAATATAAAGAGAAATGAACGCATTAATTGGATTTGTTGCATTGATCGCTGTGGGCCTCGTAGGTTGGGCGATTGCAGAATTTAAGTACAAGGCTTTCACTTTCACCCGTTCAGAAAAGGACATCGAGGAAGAGAAAGAGCTTGAAGAGCAGAAACGCGCAGAGGGTTTCAAGGAGATGAACATCCGCGACATCATGCGCAAAAACTCAACCAATGGTTATAACGCAGTAGGTTAGTATTATGTTAATTTACCTATGCTTATGATACAGTATATCATCATAGCAATCATATTGGCGGCATGCGTCACGTATGCCGCCATTTGTATCTACCGCTCCATCAAACAAGCACGAGAGTGTAAAAACTATCAATGTTCAGGTTGCCCATTCGTTAAGAAATGCCAAAAGAACAAAAAGAAAGAGGCTACTCAACGGAAAGAACAAGAGTAGCTCTCATAAAAGAGCTGCTAAAACTACTTTTACTGTCATGCTACGAGGAAACCAGACAAAAAATAAAGCATTTCAGAACCCGTTCATTATGAGCAAGATACAAAGAAAGTGATTGTTTTAATAAAAAAAGTTGCATAAAAATTTGGTAGAACCAATAAAAAGTAGTACCTTTGCACTCGCAAATCAGAAATGATTATTCTACACAAGGTGTCTTAACCGAGCGGTTAGGTAACGGTCTGCAAAACCGTGTAGAGCGGTTCGACTCCGCTAGACACCTCATAAAAAAGGAAGTTCTTCAATAAGGACTTCCTTTTTTCATATCTATTCTCCCCCATTTTATTCCTCATTTCTAGGTATTCATCAAAACCCCCATTTTTAGGTATTGCACAATTATAAAAATCTTCGTACCTTTGCAACCGTAAATGATAAACATCAGAACTGAGGTTATCCTACGAGTAGGAATTGCCCCTTGCCAAAAGCAATTCTGGTGAACGTTTGAAACTTTTAGATAATTGAGACAAAGATAGAAATTAAAATCTTGTTCGCTAATAGAAATAATTCATAATGTTTTTGTATAATATGAGAAGGAGTGCTTGTGAAAGTACTCCTTTTGTATATCAAATGTATACCTATCCGCTTAGTTATCAGCACATTATTTATACGGAAAAATAATTATCCGTATAATACCTGACAGGTAGGTATACAATAGATATGTTGTAGTTTTGTTACTATTTTGTTACCGAAAATTTGCGAGTAACAAAAAAATTGCTTATCTTTGCAGCAGATTTATAAATGTAGGCTTATGGGAAGGAAGAAAACAATCGACAAGGAGCCAGTCACTATCAGATTCAAGGAACTTGCCAACGGAAACAAGAGTATCTATCTGGACATCTATATGGACGGAAAGAGGAGTTATGAATTTCTCAAACTATACCTCATCCCAGAGGTTGGTAGAGAAAGAGCGAAAGCGAGGGCGAAGAATGCTGAGACAATGGCTAGTGCGAATATCATCAAGGCTCAGAGGGTTCTTGACTTGAAGAACCGAAAGGCAGGAGTATTCAGCAGTAACAGGAACATGCGCTTGGTAGAATGGCTAGACATCGTGAAGGTTGCCAAGCAGAAGGCAAGTAGGTCGGATGAATCGAGCAAGACTATAGAGAATGTGAAGAAGCATATCATCAAGTTCTGTGGCGAGTCTACCAAGATGGTTGATATAGACAAGAAGTTTTGCATGAAGTGGATAGAATATCTGAGAACTGCCACCAAGAGAGGTGGGCAGCCGTTCAGCGAAGTAACCAAGAAGGTGTACCTTACTTGCTTTGGTACGGTTCTGAATCAGGCTGTCCGTGACGGAATCATACAGATGAATCCCCTATCGCTCATAGACCCAAGCTATAAGTTCGGGTCTCCTGAGAGCGAGCGAGTATACCTAGATATTGAGGAAGTGAAGAAACTGGCTGCAACGGAATGCTACAGCCAGCATACCAAGCAAGCATTTATGTTCTCATGCTTTTCAGGTCTTCGTATCTCGGACATCAGGAAGCTGAAATGGAGCGATATAGAAGAGGTGAAGAATCCTGACGGAACATCATCCTACCGCCTGACCAAGACGATGGAGAAGACTCAGAGAGTTGTCAGCTATCAGCTATCCAACGAGGCGATGAAATGGTTGCCTGAAAAGACGGATGACGAACTGGTATTCTATGAACTATGCCAGCAGCCAAACATCAACTATCATATTAAGGTATGGGCGAAGGCAGCAGGAATCAAGAAGAATATATCCTTCCATACCGCTCGGCACACCTTCGCCACCATGATGCTCACGCTTGGAGCCGACATATACACCACCAGCAAGCTACTCGGTCACTCCCGAATATCCACTACTGAGATATATGCTAAGATTGTGGATAAGAAGAAGGATGAGGCGATGGGGCTGATTGATAAGTTCTTCGGTAAGTAACAGAAAAGGCACCGAGATTTATTCCCGATGCCTTTTCTTTATATCATTTTTCCTTCATAATGTACAATCGTCTTATATCTAGACGAACCTATATATATATTAACGATATACTTATCACCATTCTTCTTTATTAAGTAAAAACTATCAGAAGAACCATCTGTTAAGTCGCATTTTCTGTAACTATCCACCAACTCAAAATAATCCAAATACTCGTCTGTCTCAACGAAATATACCTTTTCGCCAATCGGTACTTTGTACCAAGTATAACCGAAAGAAATATAAGTCCCATCCTTCTTGGAGCCTATACGAAAATCGGTTTCGTTCTCAATCGTGAATTTATCAATCTGATGTCTGACTCCAGCAACCTCTATATAGTTTGAAGTCAGCCCAACTTCCTCACCAGAATCCTTGCTACATGATACAAGCAGCAAGATAAACATCATAAAACATAAAATCTTTTTCATATCTCACAATTTAATTAATAACATATCTTGCAAGGAGTTCTGCCCATATCCTCAGCTTCCTCCTCGCTTATCTTTTCTATTTCTCCTGAGCAACGAGAGAGACCACGGCAATCAGGGTCACAATGATACTTGGTAGAAGTTTTTCCAGTACATATATATACTGACTCTGATTCATCTTTGCGACCATAATAGATTTGCTTATTTTCGTCACAAATAGAACAAGAGACCTTACCTTTATCTATAGCTTCTTCTAATCTTATAGATTCAACCTTACCACTTCCAACCGTAAGCCCTGCACAATCAGAATAATAATGGTAATATTTAGGATTTGAAGAGATATAAAAAACCAAATCATCTAAATCTCTAGACCTAACGTCCCTCTCCATTCCCTTGTATATGGCTATCTCATTTCTTAGGGTATCAACTTCCTTTTCTAAAGTATTGACTCTTTTTCTCAAATATTCGTCTCCACAAGAACAAAGAGTAAAAAGAACAATAAAAAGATATGCACAATACTTCATACCTACCACATTTTAATTATCCTACATTTTCTTGTCTCATTCCACCGCCTAAGATAGATAGAAGCTGGTCGTATCGTTTCTCCAGTTCCTCGTACTTTGCCTTCCAGACAGAATCATCAGAATCTGATTCTTTAGGATGAATAGCATCAGCAGCATAATCTACACTAGTCTTTTCTGCAACATATTCGGCAGTTTCGCCTACTTCTATTGGCTCAACACCACGCATCAACCATTCAGCAGACACATCTGGGTAGGCTTTTAGGAAGTTCTCTACCAACGTGGAAGACAACGTCTGCTCACCTTTAACTTGTCTAAGAACCGTAGATTGATTCATATTAAGCGTTTTTGCCAAAGCATTCAATGATATACGATTATCATCAATATACGCTTTAATTCTTTGATACACAGTTATTTCCATACATTTTACATTTTTATACTATACTTAAACTATGCAAATCGGGATAACTTTTTCCCAAAAATATTTGGTTAGTTAGGCGGATTTGCTTATCTTTGCACTCGTAAACAACAAGTTGCTTAATTATTAGAAGCAAAAGTACAATAAAAAATTAAGATATGCAAGCAAAAAAGATAAAAATTATCAAAGTTTCGCCCGAAGGACGTAAAAAACTTGCTGAGCGATATGGATGCCGAAGGGAAACCATCTACAACGCTCTAGGTTTTAGAAGCCATAGCAAGCAATCCGAAGACATCAGACAGGCTGCCCTGAATGAGTTCGGAGGTGTTAAGGCAGATAAGGTAGTATTCTACTAATAATAAAGAAGGAGGTGAATATGAAACTTACTCTAAAGGGAAGTGCTATCAAAAAGGTACATCAAGACAACTCTATTGATTTACTCTGCAATGAGGAGCAGTTGTATGAATGTCTTGACAATGTACGTATAGGACTTATTGCAAAATATCTATTTATGAGATTGAACAATGGAAATTCGTATAAAGGTAAGACTTAAAGATGATAGTCTTGAGGTTTCCTGCTCAAAGAACGGAAAGAGAGTAGATATGACTATACCCTCAAATATTTCTAACATAGCAGGAGTACTTGCGGAAGTGAGTACAAAAATGATAAAGTACAACAATCAAAGAAGGAGGTAACATGATAGACCCAGAGATTAAGGAGCAGCTAGACCGCATAGAGCAGTATTCGCTCATAGCTGCAAAGAATGTGCTCAACATTAATGAAGCTGCAATCATTCTTGGCATGACGGTTAGAGGAGTGAGAGAGAACGTCAGGAACCGCATCATTCCTTGCTATAAACCAAATGTCAACCGACTCTACTTCAAGAAGAGCGAGTTGGAAGAGTGGATGACTCAGAACCGCAGAAAGAGCATGGCAGAGTTGAAATCAGAGGCAGCAGCCTATTGTTTTACCCATTAAACAGATAAACTTATGATAGCAGATGTAATGTTGGTAGCTAGCGTAATCACTATCGCTGTTGCCGTTAAGGAAATTCACTCCTACTTCAATGAGGTAGGCAAGTAAGATATATGGAGATTGAACCTCACAAGAATAGTTAAGTATTAAGTTATTAATGTGTTAAGTCTTATAATGTTTCAGTCATCGAAAACAGCAGAGGTTTTTTGGAGTTTGCTACTCCCAGTCTCCACTATAACTTTGTCGTTATAATTTTACATGTTTTAAGTTTTTTACCCAGCGCAAGTAACTCAGTTGGTAGAGTATGAAGGTTTATGAGCCTTCGAGGTCGTGGGTTCGAGTCCCACCTTGCGCCCCATATCGCCCGATTCCAAGGCTTTATATCGGATAGGATAAACCTTCCTAGAGAGGTACACGTACCCAAAAGGAGCATCATTAACCACAGATGGTGCTTAGACGTGGAAGTGGCAAGCGAGTACATACACCTGATAGGTGGAATTTGGAAAAACTTGGAGTTCACTTGTGAAGAAGCAGACCTGATGCCGTGACCCTTATATAATAAGGTAGCATCTAAAGGTAGGAGCGCACAACTACAAATCGGTTCTAATGCAGCCAGCACGCTTTCTTTTTTCTATTCGGTTCAATAGTTATAATTGGTTATTTTATAGAAATCAGATATATCACAATATGTGCGATTACTAGTGCTGGGAGTCCTAAGCCTCCATAAATGCAGAAGGGAACCAAGGAGCGATTCAGCATCCGGCAAGATTGTATAGATGTCGCTCCACGGAGGTGGCTGTTTTTATCATATTCATTTTACTGCCCCTCCTTTTCTAAAGGAAATTGCAAATATTGACATATTAGTGTGTTTCATACAGATTACATTTTCGATGCGGTAGCGACCGCTCAGGTTAAACTAAAATAAAATAACTCTCCCCACCATTCGTGAGAACCGTGGGGTTTTTAATTTGAACATTTAAACCATACAATATGAGATATAAAGCAAATAGTTGTCACGATTGTCTCTTCTCGACCATGTGTGACAACCCGAATAAGAACCCAGATGGTGGCTACAAATGCAGCCGCTATGAATGGAAATATCAATAACAACTTAATACATATAAGATATGAAAGAACTTATCGCAATTCAGTCAGAACTGAAAGCCCCGAAGAGTCAGTTCAACAAATTCGGTGGCTACAAGTATCGCAAGGCTGAGGACATCTTAGAAGCTGTCAAGCCTTTGCTAAACAAGCAGAAATGCACGCTAACCATTACAGATGATATTGTGATGGTAGGCAACCGCATTTATGTTAAGTCTACCGCCACTATCAAGAACGAGAAGGGCGAGTGCGAAACAACAACTGGTTTGGCTAGAGAAGAGGAAACCAAAAAGGGTATGGATGGCTGTCAGATTACTGGAGCATCATCCTCTTACGCTCGAAAGTATGCTCTCAACGGTCTCTTTGCCATTGATGATAATTCTAATTCTGATACCACCAACGATGGGCAGCATCAGGAAGCGCAGCAGCAAACACAGACTCAGCAGCCAAACACCCAGCAGCCAGCAACACCTCAGTACCACCCGAGCGACCTGAACGAAGGATTGGGTTATCTGAGCAGATGCGTTAGTAAGAACAATCTGTTGTGGGTAATTCAGCATTACCAGCCGCTCTGCTCTAACGCTCAGTTCATGCAAGCAGTATCAGCCAAGAAGAAACAATTAGGTATACAATAATATGACAGAAACAACAAAGAAAATCAGCCTGAATGTGCCAAATGTCACATTTATAGAAGAGACGCACCAGTACTTCATCGGCAAGAAGGAATTGAAAGGTGTGACGGGAACGCTCATCAAGAAAGCCTTCCCCGACACCTATAAGAATATTCCAGAGTTTGTATTGAAGAAGGCAGCAGAGCGAGGAGGTCTTATCCATAACACCTTTGAAACCTTCTGTTCTATCTTCGATGCAGACATCAAGCAGTACCCGAACCCTACAGAAGAGCTTCTTGCCTTCCATAGTATGTTAGGCGCATACGATTTACACTATGTCGCATCCGAGTATCTTGTTACAGATGGTGAGAACTTCGCATCTGCCATTGATGGAGTCTTCGCTGATGAAGAAGGCAACATCTATCTGGTAGACTACAAGACCACCGCCACCCTCCACTACGACAACGTATCGCTCCAGCTATCCATCTATGCCAAATGGTTCGAGGAGCAGAATCCTGACTTGAAGGTGAAGGAGATTGTCTGCATGTGGTTCAAGAACGGACAGAGCAAGTTCCAGCCACTCCCTAGGGTATCAGATGAGCAGATAGACGAGTTAATCAACGCTTATCTCGCTGAAGATGCAGAGTACCAATATAAGGTGGAAGTTCCTGAGCAGTTTTCGGCACTAGAGCAGGAGTACAGATTGATAACCGCTCGTATGGATGCCCTGAAGATTAAGCAGGATGATGTGAAGGAGCAGATAATGAAGATGATGGAAGCCAACAAGCAGAAATCCATCAAGACCAACATCGGTTCTTACTCTTATGTGGCAGCTACCACCAAGAAAACCTTCGACACGAAGCTGTTCAAAGACACGGAGCCAGAACACTACGAGTACTATCTGAAAGAAACGACCACCAAGCCGTCAATAAAAATCAAACTTAATTAAGTATAGATATGAACGTAAAGTTTACAGGCAAGATTATTGCAGCAGGGCAAGTTCAAATGGGAACTTCCCAAAACGGAACCCAATGGAGTTCTTGTGAATACACTATCGAAGAGTTGAACGAGCAGTACCCTTCAAGAGCCGTTATCTCGGTATATGGCTCAGACAAGTTGCAGCAGTTCAACATTCAGTTAGGAGAAATCATCACCGCCCACATCGGATTGAAGGCACGCCAGTCTAAGGAAGGACGTTGGTTCAATCAGTTGGACTGCTGGAAGGTGGAGCGACCAAATGGTCAGCAGCAAGGTCAGGTTGTCCAGAGTCAGGTTGGTGCAGCACCTCAGCCAGTTGGTGGGTATTACCAACCACAGCAACAGCCAATACCTCTGAGCCAGCCACAGCAGTTTCCCCCTCAGGTTAATGCAAGCGGTCAACCTATTCAGCAGAACGCTCAATATGCAGGTGGTCAGCAGAAAAGTGGTCTCCCATTCTAAGCATTAATATATAAGGTATGGAAATTCATCTAGTAAGAACCTCCACTGGTCTTCGCCCTTACACGGATGATGATTACGAGGAAATGAAAAAGATAAAGGTTGGTTCCATCGTCAAGGCGAACATAGTTCGACCAAGGAACATTAAGTTTCACCGCAAGTTCTTCTCCCTTATCAGAGCAGCATGGGATTGTCTCACAGAGCAGCAGCGCACAAACCTACGTTCTATAGACACATTCCGTGAGCAACTGCTGATAACATCAGGATTCAGCGAACCGCTTTACGACCTCAACGGACAGAAGTTCTTGGAGCGAGCCAAGTCTATCTCCTTCGCCAAGATGGATGAGCCAGCCTTTAATGAAGTATATAATAGAGTCTTAGACACCATCCTCACGATACTCTATGCAGATGGTGTTACAGAAGACGAGTTTAATAACATTTTACAAAATTATAGTTGATATGACACGTAGAAACGAAAAGCGCAACAACAGACGCAATAGTCGTCAGCGCAACAACAACCCAGAGTTACCACCATTTGCACAGATGCTTTTCGGAGCAATCGTTGGCAAAGGTGTAGACATGATTGCCAAGAAGATGGCAGAGATTGCCGAAGAAGAGACTCCTGATATTCATGCAGAAGGCATCAGCAATCAGGACGTTACCAACATCAATAACGGAAAGGCAACCTTATCTAAGTTGCGCATTCCTGCTGATGGTTCGGCAGTAGAGTACCCAATCCCTGATAACCTCCAGTTTTTCTTCGCTGAGGATGGTAAGTTGATGGTTCGTCAGAAGATTGAAGGAGACGAGAATCCTACTGATGCAGGGGAAGGAAAGCCTATCACTTATGATGATATTTGCAAGGAGTTGTTCTTGGACAAGAAAACATACTGGCTTGGTAATAAGAAAAGCAACTATCTATATTCAGATGAATATAACTATAACGACCTTAACAACTGCACTAGCATGGCTCAGGCAAAACATGTAGCTGCTTTCATCAAGTTGCAGAACATCGCCAAGTATCTTAACGATGGCTGGTGTCCAGACTTTTGCAACTACGAAAAAAAATGGGCTATCGTTAAGGAAGGAGGAAATTTCTATCCAAAATATAATCAGATGGTAAACGATGGAAGTGTTTACTTCAAAAACGAAGACCTTACCAATGAAGCCATCTGCTTGATGGGTAAAGAATCTCTCAAAGACCTTTTCTCAACCGACTGGTAATGGCAAGCTACGCTGAAATCAAAGCAAAGCTACAGCAGGAAGGTAAGAAGATACGCAAGCGTTCATCCTACGATGAGCACAATTTGCAAGCCGCAGAGGTCAGGTATATCCGTGGGGTATATCCTGACCTTGAAGGAGTCTTCTTTGCCGTTCCCAATGGTGGCAAGCGAACTACCCGACAAGCCGCATGGCTCAAAGAAGAAGGTATGAAGGCAGGAGTATCTGATATGCTGCTTCTGAAGCGCACCTCCCAGTACGGTTTTCTCTGCATAGAAAACAAAACACCGAAAGGTAGGCAGGAACCCGAACAGAAGGTATTCCAGTATGAAGTAGAACGACATGGTGGCAAGTACATCATCGTCCGGTCTATAGATGAATTTATCCAAGCAATCGACAATTATTTAAATGGTGAACTATGACAGATGAAATCAAACAAGCCATCCAGCTTCTAGAAGAGAATGGCTACAAGATTACTGCTCCACCAAAGGAAGTCAAAGACGAATATACCTTTGAGCGAGCATGGAACTTGTACGATAAGAAAGTTGGCTGCAAAACCAAGCTCGAGAAGAAATGGAACTCCATGAGTCTGAAAGACCGCAAGGCAGCTATAGAGTATATTCCATTATATGTGATTGCAACCGAGGATAAAAAATATCGCAAGAACTTCCAAACCTTCCTTAACCAGCGAGGATGGGAAGATGAAATCATCGGAACAACACCACCGCCAGCAGCCGTTAACGAGAACCCTTCCGAAATCAGCCAACTTATCGCAAAGACGAAGGCTGAACAGAACGTAACAAATGCGGATAAGGACAACGTTTTCAAAACACGCATCATAGGAATGATAGAGCTTCTGCAAAAGAATCCTCATAGCCTATGCCGAAAGCAGTTGGAGATATATCGTGATAACGGAACCTTGGAACGCTTGGGCATCCAATGGAATCCATAAACCACAAATCTGTTTACCAAAATGATAGCAATCAGTAAGTACAACAAGCAGCATCCTCTCAGAGTCTTTGAGGCATTCGCTGGCTATGGCAGTCAGAGCCTAGCCTTTAAGTACCTCAAAGATAAGCATCCTGAGTTCGACTTCAAGGTAGTGGGCTACTCAGAGATAGAGCCATCAGCCATCCAAGCCTACGGACTCCTGCACGGAAGAGACATACCTAACTTCGGAGACGTGACAAGGATAGACTGGTATCAGGTTCCCGACTTCGACTTCATCAGTTGGTCTTCACCATGCCAAGACTTCTCCAATGCAGGACTTCGCCAAGGAGCAGAGGAAGGCAGCGGCACACGCTCATCCCTTATCTTTCAGGAGAAAAGAATGCTGGCAGTCAAGAAACCAAAGTACGTGATGCTAGAGAATGTGAAAGGTCTTCTCTCAAAGTCAATGAGGAAGTACTTCTTCCAGTACCTCAAAGACCTCGACTCCTTTGGTTACACCTCCTTCTACAAGGTGCTCAATGCCAAAGATTATGGAATCCCACAGAATCGTGAACGTATCTTCGTTATCTCCATCCTACGTACAGAAGACGAGCCGAACCCAGAGTATCACTTCCCTTCGCCTATCAAATTAGATACTACGGTTGAGGACATCTTGGAAGACAACGTATCTCCCGAATATTTTCTATCCCAGCCCCTTCTCGAAAAGTATCTCACAAAAGCAGACATCAATGAATCAATCGAAAAACTCTACCCCGAAGATAGCAATACCGAAAACTGCTGATGGATGCTCTGTAGCAGTCACAGCCAGTTTCTCTATGATAAGTGTCATGAACCTCATAGACACCGCTCATTATCCGAAAGGTGGAGTCTTAATCATCAGAAGAATCAAATAGTATGCGAGAAACGTGGAAAGAATGTGTCGGCTTCCCCAACTACCAAATTAGCAATCTAGGTAGAATCAGGAATAAAGACAAGATAATGAAACCGCACAACAGATGGGATGGATATTATCATATAGGTTTATGGGGAGAAGATGGCAAAAGGCACTACCCAGTAATACATAGACTTGTAGCCTTAGCATTCTTACCCAATCCTCAAAACCTTCCGCTTATCAACCATAAAGACGAAAATCGGCACAATAATAGGTTGGAGAATCTTGAATGGTGTGACTCCTCTTATAATATAAGATATTCGTTGAGACGAAGAAAGTATGGAAGGAAAAAGATAATAAAACCCAATGAAGTCTTAATCATCAAGAGATTATAATGTGCGACAAAATTATAAAGCTAGCAAACCTCCAAATCAAAGGCAGGATAGAGCAGCAGACCAGAGTCTATTCCACCAAGGGAATCTCTCCTACTCTCAATTCTGCTATGGGTCACGGAGGTAACTGCATTCCACTATTCTTAATCGTCAAAGAGATATGATAACTGGAGGAAAGAGAATGGAATCCCTGCTCCTATCAGGGAAGGTGAAACCTGATGTAGGTGGTCAAGTTCTCGACATCTATAACCAAGCTGTAACGCAAGGAATCTCCCCTACCATCAAGACAACCATTGATACAGCAAACATGACATTCGTAACCATCATGAACAAAGAAATCATTCATACCGCTCCAAACGGAAAGAAATACTCCATCCAAATCAGGAAGTACACTCCAAGAGATTGTTTCCGACTGATGGGAGTACACGAAGCTGACATAGACAAACTCCTGAGCAAGGAGAAGTCTGGTCAACTCATCATCTGCAAGAGCAAACTCTATGCCCTTGCAGGAAATTCAATAGTAACCAACTGCCTGACCGCATTATTCGAGGAGCTGATTTTCCCATCAGGGAATCACTACCATGACAAGACTGGTCAGCTATCACTCTTCTAGCTTATGGAAATTTTTGCAATTACTAAAATAAATTTTGGATATATCAAGATAGGCAAGCGTATCAGCAAAGCGCACAAAGCCATGTTCACCCACAAGACCATGGTAATATGGTACAAAGGCAACCCAATCATCGGAACAATGCACGATGGCTTGTGGTACCAACAAGACTTGAACGGAATGTTGGAACTATTAATGTTCCAGTCCGAAGTCACACACGTCTCATTTTTACCTTCGCCAAATGAAGACAGAGAAAGAAAAAATCCTAGCCATCATCGCAGAGATTCAGGCAGAGCGTGAAGCTGCTAACATCGTGCCGCCCCACGTCCTCACAGCCGAAATCATCAACAGAGGATTCCAGCATCCTTATCAAACCCTCAACGAGTTATGCGCAGAAGGCAAGATAAACTGGTGCCGCACACTCAACGATATGGCATTCACTATCAGAAAATAATAAATCAAGAACAATATGAAAATTATAACGCAGAAAGAACTGGCATCCTTAGCAGAAAATGCTTTTAAGAATGCCGAAAAGCATGGTTTTTATACTGAGAGCACAGAAATAGAAACCGCATTGATGCTCATCATCACAGAAATGGCAGAAGCTGTTCAGGCAGACCGACACAATCGCCACGGAAGTATCGAAGACTATGAGAGCGAGATTCAGATGGGCAGAGATATTCCTACCGCCTACAAGAACGCTCTTGAAGGAACGGTTGAATCCGAGTTCGCTGATATTGCCATTCGTATCTTATCTCTCTTGGGATGGATGAAAAGCAATATGCTGATTAAACTAAAAAGCGATTCTAGCCTTGCTGACAAATATGAAGTTGCCAAAATTCAATATAAGGTTCAAAACACAATCAATAAAGGCAGTATCGCAAAAGATTTGTACCGACTCAACGGACACTTTAGTAGGTTTGTTGATAATGAGTCTTGCAGTTGGTTTGTATCAGATACCCTTCAGGATATACTCATGAGGGTATTCGCAATCGCCCACAATCACAATATCGACCTGATGGAGTACATCAAGTTAAAAATGAAGTATAACGAATCACGTCCGTATCTTCACGGATGCAAATATTAGGAGGATAAAATTATGTTTGGAATAGAACAGATTTCAAGAAGGTGCTTAATGACTTTTAGTGATGGCAGCAAGCTACAAGTTACCATCTACATTCCAAAGCCCACCAAACCCATCTTCCCTGAGCAGATGGAACGCAATATCATCGAGAATTTTAACAAATCGCAACCTCTTGCAGTAAACAAGGTTGTTAAGTGTCACATAATGAGGAATTAGTTATGGAAGATTTACCTATTGGGTCAGAAATCATCTTGAAGGTGGTAGAAAGCGAGACAGAAGAATGTAATGGTTGCTTCTTTGACGAGATAAGCAGCAATATTTATGAAAATATCTGCAAAGATATTTGTTGTGCCGCAATCGACAGAAAAGACGGAAAGAATGTTCAATTCAAAAGAATAAAATAATATGGAAGAAAAGATTAACATAGCGGAGATACTAAAAAATAAGCCGCAAGGAACTAAGCTATATGACTTGTTATATAATGTAGATGTAGAGTTAGATACTATCAGTACTACAGATACAGAAACAGTAGTTTGGTGTACGAATGAGACTGATAATAATACTACTTGCCATCGTGGTTATTCCGAATTTGGTACAGTAAGAGGTTATCCTGATGGTTTACAGATTCTCTTTCCTTCTAAGGAAATGCGTGATTGGGCAAAGTTTTCTTGGAAGAAGGGAGATGTACTTATCAGTGATTGCGGATTTGTGTGTATTTTCAAAGAATGGGCATCTGATGACTATACAAGGTTCAACGGATGTTATTTTGATGGCATGCCAAATGCAAGAACGGCTAAGTATAGCAAGTTAGATAACGATACTGCCTATGGTTATATCAGAGAGCTTGAGAATAGATGTGGCGGTAAGTTAAACCTTGAAACTTTGGAGATTGAAAAGCAGCTTGAGTTCAAGGATGGGGATATAGTGTTTATGAAAGGAATTAAAGGTGGATATTTTGCAAATTGTATTTTCATCTTAAGAAGTGAATATAAAGATGGAGACGAAAGAGCTTTTTACTATGCTTTCTATAATGCTGACGATAAATTTACTATAGCTGAATATGGTTATACAAGAGTTCATTATAGTCTCCGCCCAGCAACTGACTCTGAGAAGCAGCAACTCTTTGATGCTTTAGCAAAGAAGAACAAACGCTGGGATAGTGAGAAGAAACAGATTGTGGACTTACCTAAAAATTGTGAGTTTAAGCCATTTGATAAGGTATTGGTTAGACAACGAGAAACTGAGGAATGGCGTGCAAATATATTTAGCTATATAGATAAGACTGATGAATATCTTGACCATGTATGTGTTAATGGTAGATGGGAGTTCTGCATCCCTTACGAAGGCAACGAATCATTGTTAGGTACAACTAAAGACGTGGAGGGATAGATATGATTAGAGACGATGTAAAGATAATTATAACACCAACTGGTGTATCACTTAAAGAAGTCTTGACTAAAGAAGTAGTTAAGGCGCTCAATGAAGAAGCTTCCATCTATATGAATTATGAAATCCCAGAAGTAAAGCTTAGAGGCAACCCTCCTAGTGGCAAGGAAAGCCGTAGAACTAGAAGAATGTTAGAACTTAGAAAAAGAAAGGGCAGATTATGATAGATGATAAGAAAATAGAAGAAGCTGCAAGACAACATGCGATGGAAGCTTTTGTTTCAGAATATTGGCAAGCTTGCTATAAAGAAGGTTTTGTGGATTGCGCTAAGTGGGCTATCAATGAGTTCCTTAAGGACTTATGGCATCCTGCTAGCGAAATGCCTGATAAAAATAGAACATGCTTGGTAAGAGTTGTTTATCATCCTAATCATGGGATGTTTCAAGATGAAGAAAGAATAGAACAATCATCTTTTCACGATTTTGGATGGTATGATTACGATTTCAAATATATTGGAACTAATTATGATATTATTAGCTGGCTCTATATTGATGATTTACTTCCAAAGGAAGGAGGTGAACAATGAAAACATTTATATTTGATGTTATGCTCGACGGAAGATTCATCTGCACATTAAAGTATAAATATTGTGCGCTCTTCCCGATAGATTTTGAAGATTTAGAGAAGTTCGTCCTCCAAAAGAGACCTACTTTGAAAGGTAATGATTTTAGAATTGTATTTTGATTATGAAACAGAAATTATTAAATATCAAGCACAAGTTAATCGCTTTATGGTGGTTCTTAACAAGAAAGAACTACTACCTTCTGTCATACAATGGCAGAGTAGGTAAGACATTGGAAAGCACTAATATTGTAATTCCCGAGTTCATTGAATGGGTAAGAAAGAAGCATGGTGTTCCTACCAACCATGAGATAATCATGGAGTTGAAGAATATCGGCAACCTCTGTAGAAGCACAGATATTCTTACATATAATGAGATTAAGGCATTGATTGAGAAACTTGAAAAGTAAAGCGTATGGAAAAGTTAGAATACATTCCAGGAGATTTGGTAATGACCAATGGAGTATCTGGAGGTACTGCTAAAGATGTTGTTTACAGAGTAGTATTATCAGACCCATCAAGGATTTTTGTGTTAGATGATGGAACAGTTCTGAAAGGTATTGTTCGCTTAGAGAACCTCGAAGATGCAAAATTAGAAGATGAAGGTTATCTTTATTATGGAAGTAGTTATGTTTATTCTAAGGACATTATTCCGATTCCCCTTACTCCAGAGATTCTAGAGAAGAATGGATGGAAATCTATAAATGGTAAGTATGCTTTAAAGATAAAAAATGCAAATTATGTAGTACTTGAATTTACAGAATATGGTATATACACTTACATAAATGAAAATACCATGCTTTTTACAATAAAGTATATTCACGAACTCCAACATTTATTATATGCCTTGCATATAGATAGTAACTTAAAAATATAATGATATGACAGAAGAAGCAAGAAGAAGAGACGAAGAAGCTGGGTTAGGATGCGCTATATGGGGAATTATAATAATATTTTCTATCATTGGTAGTGCTATCTTAACATATATTATTAATAACTAACAGCCTTCAGGCATAAATAGAAGTAACATGACAGTACAAGAATTAATTAATGAATTATCAAAGGTAGAGGATAAGACTATGGAAGTTAACTTTCCTTATTCTCATGGAACACAAGAAAACGGAGAGCCTCTAAGTATAGCTGAAGTATCTGTGTACAATGATTGTGTTATAATTTATGATTAACCATCCTGCAAAGGATATAAATAGATAGAATATGAGTGGAAATGTAATCACCTCGTACAAGGGATTCGACAAGAATATGAAATGCCGTGGATTTCAGTACGAAGTAGGAAAAGAGTATGAAATGGACGGAGAAGTCAAGTGTTGCAACCAAGGTTTCCACGCTTGCAAGTCTCCAATGGAAGTGTGGGACTACTACGATATGCTTGACTCTCGCTATGCAGAGGTAGAACAGTCTGGTAAGATTGACGCAGGAGAAAATTCGACAAAGGTATGCTCTTCTCGTATCAAGATTAAGGCTGAGTTGAATCTGGATGACATCATTAATATCGGTGTCGAGTGGCTGAAAGATATTACATCACCATCTAAAGTTAAGGCAGATGAGCAAAATTAAGAAATTATTAAGTCAAGCATTCAGTCAGATTGATGAATACAATAAAGGTGGTGCTACTCATCATATCCTTCTTTGGAAGGCAATGGGTAATATTGAAGATGCACTTAACGAGTTGGAGGACTAATATGATAAGAGAAAAAGTAAAAATGAATATGGATATTATTTCTGCTTTTGCAGAAGGAAAGACTATTCAATACAAGACAGACACTGGTAGCTGGCATGATTTGACAGAAAGTGAAGGTTTGCCAATGGGAACTATGGAAGAAGAACCTAACAACTTCCGCATCAAGCCAGAACCAAAGTTCCGTCCATTCAAGGACGCAGAAGAATGCTGGGCAGAAATGCTCAAACATCAGCCATTTGGGTGGGTGAAGAGCAAAGAAAATGGGTATTATTCATTTATCACAATGCTAAACAATAGATTCAGATTAAATGGATATGATGGATGGCGGTTTGACGATACTATTAACAAATTTACCTTTGCCGATGGCACTACGTTTGGTGTAAAAGAAGTTAAGTAAATATGAGTAACAATGATAAAGATTCAGAAATCTTATACAATTTCGTTCATTCAATACTGAAAGGCATGAAGAGTTTAGAATCAAACATATCTCAATTAGTAGATGAGCACTTTTGGGATTTTGTATAGAACTTTTTAAAGAAGAAATTATGAAGATAGAGAATTACAAAAGAGCAGAACAAATTCTTTCTACCATCAGTAAACTTGATGATTTGAAAGATTGTATCGATAAGTTTGACGATGTAGATTGGAGTTTCAATTATAAAGCAGTTTTTAGTCGCAATTTTTCAGAGATTGCAACCGACAAGGAATTTGTCTCTAGATTCAAAGATTTTATTGAGAAAGAGAAACAGCTTTTAAATGAAGAGTTTGAAAATTTATAAGCTATCTAAAAAATATTCTACAAAGAAAGGAATTATAGTTATGGACAAAACAAAATTACATGCATCATTACTCTTCCTGATGCTAAAACTGGAAGAGGCAAAGAGTAACCCGATTGCTGAAAAGAACTTTATTCTCTCTTTGACGGAAGTGCTCAGATATTTCCGTGACAACGGAGAGTTGAAGAAAGCCTATGAAAGCCAAAAGGATTCATTGGCAGACATGGCTAATGGTTCTTGGGTGAAAGCACTAAAGGAATATGTTTCCTCCAAAAACCAAGAAGACGGAGTTGATGCAAAGTTACCTGATATAGATGAACTTATTAAGGAACTAGCTTCTGATGAGTTCATCGAAAAGAAAATCAAGGATATTCTTGGAGAGAATGATGTGGATAGCAGAAAGGAGGAATAGCTTATGGCTGAATTGTTATTTGACATTTTTCTTTTTTCTTGTACGACTGCTATAGGGTTTATAATAGGATATTATTCACGAAAGTAAAATAGATTATGAAAATAGAAATTAAAAGAGTTACGGACTGGCAGCGTGTAGTTGATGCTGCTCGGTTCACACAAGGTAAGGAACCGCTGGGACATGAGCCTAGCGATGAGTTCAAGAAACAGATGATTCTCAGCGAGCATTCACCGCTCAGAGAATTGGAGTTCGATATTAAGATGTATGGCATACCATACTGGGTGAGCAATCATTTTGTACGACACGTTCACGCACAGCCATTCGTCTCCACATCACGACCAGATATTACTGGCTCCAAGGTATCACGTCACGATATGCGGCAGGATGAATTGGTCAACTTGCAGCTATCCCTCAACGCTCAGGAGATAATCAATATCTCGAAGCTGAGACTCTGCAACAAGGCATCCAACGAGACAAGAGAAGTGTGGTATAAGGTACTTGATAAGTTGGCTTGTATCGAACCTCTGCTTGCATCTGCTTGTGTTCCACAATGCGTATACAGAGGGTTCTGCCCTGAGCCGAAATCATGTGGCAGAACTAAGACAAACTTTTTTTTCCTTCATGAGAAAATACTACAAAAATCTTAAATTATATACTGCCAAATAATGAAATATCCAAAATTTAACGTCAACGAGTTTGTCGGTGGGCACTTCGAGTACACCACTCCTTGCCCATTCGGCATATACGGCAAGTACACCAACGAAATACTATATGTAGGTAGCCTTGCTTGCCAGCGATGCGAGCACTTCCGAGGAATCAACAAAGAAGATGGTATCGTATCTTGTGGAATCGAATAGTTTTAAGAGTGCAGCCTATCTGCATTCTTCTTAATAATTAATCAAATTTTATATATGAATACAAAGAAAATCTCAATCATTCAGCGTATCAAGGAGAAGTTCCTTGGTAAGCAGTTCTTTATTGCAGTTATCGCCAACAAGGGAACCAGTTCCTACTTTGTCAACTCAGACATCTACCGCTCAGAGAAGGAGGTGAAGGCTTACAAGAAGTACATCACCACAGACGAGCGTATGAAACAGAGCTTCGATTTCGTAGGCTATTATGGTTTCCGTTCAAAGTTCGACTTCCGCATTCCTCTTAGCGGAAAGCCAGTATCAGTAGAAGAGGCAAAGAAACTGGCAGAGAAGTAGTATGGGAAAGTTGATAGACCTTACAGGACAGCGTTTCGGCAGATTACTCGTCTGCCGAAAATCTGATAAAGAGAACCACCAGCATGGTGCGTTCTGGATATGCAAATGTGATTGTGGCAGGGGTTGTACGGTTCTAGGTGCTGCTCTTCGTGACGGACGAACCAAATCATGTGGCTGTTACCGCTCAGAACATGCAACTGCCATCATCACCAAGTATGGCAACCGCAAGGGTAGACCCAAGCGGAAAGACAAAGTTAACGGATAATATCCATTTTATCACTTTTCATATTATATTTGCAACATGAAATTCAAGTATTTAATAGATAAAGTCAATGGTTTCAGACACCGCAACGATTTTGTGGTTCTGGACGGAAGAGCAAACTCGGTCACGCTCTCCAAGGGCATCTACGACCACATCATGCAGAAGGAACGTATAGACACTTCTATCTTCGTATTCAGGCTACCTGACCGAGGTACATACGGATTCTGCATGCGTGAGGACTGGGAAGAACTTCGCAAAGCCAACACCGCCTTCTCTCAGCTTCAATTCAATCAGAAGTATAAGAAGGTAGGTTTCCGAAGTGACTACCCTTCCATCACCGCCATCCTTGATGAGTACAACCTTCCTCTCAACAGAATGGTTCGCCTTACTTGCATCCCACGCAAGTCAGCCAAAGGAGAACCTTATTACGAAATCATGCGACCAAACTTAAATTCGAGCACATGGCAACAAGACAAGAAGTAATACTCAAAGGGCTTACCCACTCTCCATCCGACTACGATTGTCAGGATGGGGAGTTGGCAACCTGCCTCAACCTCATCAACGAGGATGGGGCACTCCACCCTATCCACCAGCCAGTAGTAGTAGAGCAGAACATCACGCTGGATTCAGGAGACACAATAGAACTGGTTCATAATGTAACACACGATGAAACGATTCACTCTCACTACATCATCCGTAAATCAGATGATACTTGGTACTGGCTAGAGAAAAGTGGAGACGGAACCAAGAACACCATCAACCTCAACGGATTCCACGTCAATGCCGTCACAGCAGTTGGCAATATCTTATGTTTCATAGGTGACGAGAAAACAATGTACGCATATTGGAAAGGTAGCAACTACACAAGTTTCGACCTTTCTTCACTTAGCTATAGTGCAACAATCACCAATGTTAAGTCTGAGAAATGTGATGTATCAATCAACCTTGGCGATGATTGGGATAATGCTTTTGAGACGAACAGACACTTTAATAATAACGTAGATACTTCTCTCAAAGGCGCATCTATCATATTCAACGCATTTGATTCACTTATCAACAAACGACTAAACGAAAAAGGCAAGGAGTACTTCAAATATACAGTTTTTGGAGTATTGGCTATCAAGTTATATGATGGAACCTCACACATAAATATATCAAATCCATTCATCCTTGCGCCTGAAACATCATTCAATAAGTTTATCTGGTATCAGGAAAAGAAATCTGTAGGCACAAGCACAAGTCTTCACACCCACACCATAAATGTCAGCATGGATATACCCGAAGGCTTGGAAGACCTTATTCTTGGTGTAGATGTTTATCTGTCCCAGCCTGAATCTTTTATTGATACAGAAAAAAGAACTAGAGGTATTTCACGAAATAATTGTTTTCTTTGGAATAACAAAATGGAATCAGGTGTGAATTGTGATGCCTTCCAATATTTGTCAGAGGAAGATATTTATCAGTCGTTTGAAAACAAATCCTTCTATCTAAGTGCCAGTATCAGCAAGGAAAAGCTAGGCACAGATATACAACTCAAACGAGTTTTACAGACAGAAGAAAGTATTTCTTTGGCAGACTTCAAGCGAGACACTTTTGGCGGCAAGTGCTCTATTACATACAACAACCGATTGCATATAGGAAACGTAAAGAAGACCATCTATAATGCTTTCGATACAGATATTTTCTCCAAGAGAAAAATTTCAAATGCACAGCTATGCCTAAATGAGTATGTAGATGTTGCAACTAGTAGCACCGCTACCACCGATTATATTTGCGATGCAGTCTTCAAGGTAAGCATCAGCGAAAATAGCATCAAACGAGATATATACCACAAGGGGAAACTGCAATATCCTATCTGCCCTATCTTGGCATATCCCAACACGCTTGCTACGGCAATGACTATCTATTTTCACTTACCGAAGTATGACAAGTATTATTCCAAGAGGGTAAGTTTAAAGCCTTCCGATACATTCGGTATGTCTTACTATATCAATATCAGTAAGAATCGTACCACTCCTATCGCAGTTGATAGACAATCTTCTGGTTCTTTGGATAATCAAGGTTTTGGAGGAAGAGTTGATGCGCCTACAGAAGAAGAAAAAGCTGAGTTGTCTGATTACATGTACCTATATCACGATGATGCTGGTCTTCCTGCTTTCATGCAAATATACCGCCATAAACTCCTTAAAAAGGATTCATCAGGTGGAACAACGAGAGCAGGAAGTCATAGAGGTGGTAGTTTTGGAAATCAAGGTGGAACGGTCATTTCATCTTCATATTATTGGGACAACACACCAATAGATACAGGTGACTTCACAGAGATAACCAAGGAAGAATACGATGCTGCTTTAAGTAATGTCGTGAGCCAAAAATATATCACACAGCATCCAAACGTCATAAAGGTTAGCGAAGCCGAGAATCCTTTGGTATTCCCAGCAGCAAATTCTGTTCAGGTAGGTTCTTCTATCATCAGCGCACTAGCCGCCAACACCCGACCAATCAGCGAAGGTCAATTTGGTGATGCTCCACTATACGCATTCACCGATGAAGGTGTATGGGTAGTCATGTTGACTGATACAGGAACATATCAGTCACGACAACCAGCTTTACGTGAAATTTGCTCCAACCCTAAAGGCATTTTGCAGATTGATGATGCAGTTCTGTTCCCGACAGAGCGAGGAATCATGATGCAGCAAGGAAGAGAGTCTGTTTGTCTTACCGATGTACTGGATGATTATCCTTTCGATTTTCTATCCATTTATTCACATTCAACAAAGGATAAGACCTATCCGAATAAACTCCTTGCACTAGGTAATATTCCTGAGTCAGATGTGAAGTATGTCCGTTTCCGTAAGTATCTCGAAGAAGCTGATATGATTTACGACTATTACGATAGCCGTATCATAGTGTTCAACCCAAACTATACTTATGCTTACGTTTACTCTTTGAAAAGCAAGATGTGGGGAACCATGCACAATGTCTTCAACAAGCGAGTAAACATATATCCAGAGTCATACGCTACAGACAAAGCAGGAAACATACTCGATGTGTATGTGAAGGAGCCAACAGAGAATGTTCCATTCTTCCTATGTAGCCGTCCTTTAACGCTTGGTCAGGATGCCTATAAGACCATGTTCGATTGCATTACAAGAGGATATTTCAGCAGCATTCAGGCAGGAAAGTGTGGAACGGTTCTGTTTGGAAGTAATGATTTAGCTAATTGGTATTACGTTGGTTCTTCTGTAAATATGTATCTCAGAAACCTTGTCGGTTCGCCATACAAATATTTCAGGCTTGCGCTTATGGGCAATCTTGCCCCAAAAGAATCTATCAGCGCACTATCTACAGAATTCCAAACAAGATTACAAAATAAACTCAGATAATTATGGCAGAATATACATTAACCGACTTCGATAAATACAAGGTTGAGCAAGGTGCATCCTTGGGAACGAAAATAGATGACAAGATAGTTCTATCCACATGTATCAACATTTATCCTTTAGGTACAAATATGTACATGGGATATGTGATATTCAACAACAACTTATACCAGTTGTTCTATTTCGACTCAGACGGAAATCTCTATAATCTGAATAAAACTAAAGTAGGTGTTGCCTATATTGTAGACTCCACCATCACAAAGACAACTGGAACAAAACTCGTCAGAGAAACTTCTTCCGATGGCACATCAAACGCTCGCCCATTCCCTAGAAACAGAATAGCAACCACATCAGAAACAGGTGGAACAGAAGAAAGCGACAAAACAGAGGAAATCTTCTCCATCGCTACTCTACAGCCTAGAGAAGAAGTAGCCGCAAGTTGCTTGCAGTCTATGCTCCAGCAGTATGAAAATCCACTCAACATAGACAACACCAAGATTAAACAACTTGTAAGCAAGTCATTCTTGTTTGCTCAGGAGTTCATCAATCAGGCTGTTCTTTATCGTGAGAAGGAGACAACATCGGCAACCGTTGAGAACAACAAGTACGCATCAGTTGATTCTGATTCTCTCAGCAGCGACACCGATAAACTGCTCTACAACATAGCTACAGCTATCAACAACTTTATCGCTCAGGATAAGAATCAGTATGCCGACCAGCAGAAGAACGGATTGAAACTGGCTGCTACAGACGTAAATGTCAAGACCTTACCTGAGAGTATCAATATTAATGCTGCTGTTACTGGTTCGGTAACTACCAAGCAGGAGTCCACGTCTAGTGGAACATAAACTTAGATAAATATTTTTTTTCTATATAAAAAATAAAGGGAAGCAGTCCGTGATGGATAGCTTCCCTTGCTTTATCTTAGCCTTAAACGACTAATCATTTAAAATGGATGCAAAGCGATTCTTGCTCTAACAGCCGAGCGGTTGCTTGCATCCTTAATCTTCTGTTTTTTATCCTCAGCGAGTGCCCAGAACCTATCAGCACCATCAGGAAACACAATCATTAACCATTCATAAAGGCATTGGTTCACGATATAGTCATGCAAGTAGACGGTCATGGTATGTACACTTGTCTTAGAAAAACCTTGCGGCATCCTCATCGCCAAGTAGTAGGCATCCTCATCGTTGGTAGGCGAACCTATACACTCTTCCCACTCGTTGGAATCAAAGCCGCCACCGAGCATTTCCACCTTGGTGAAACGGAAAAGCATTTCTCTGCAATCCTCTACTGCTGAGTCTAGAATCCTTGCTAACTTATCTCGGTTTCCTTCCTCTGATACGTCAAACACATTCTTTAATTGTTTTGCATCTATACCTTTCTGCTTGGAATAAGAATCAGCAAAAGAAAAAGCAGTATTCTTGATGTCATATACCAACTCATTCTTTTCCAACTCTATCATCACTTTATATCCTTTATTACAATACCTCATATCCTATCCTCCTATCTTGTTGGTCTTTTACGTGTATAAATGATTGCGTCAATCTTTAGCAGCAAAACGTTTGCCTTGGAGAGATAATCTTCCACCTTATCCTTATAGACTACTGAGCACCATTCTGCTACTATTTTGTTGACTACATAACTAAAAACCGTTGATTCTAAGGTCTTAAATAAACTCTCATTAAAAAGGCTGCTTACTCTCAGACCAAAGACCTCGTTGCTGCCTGAGTCACACTTCTGCCATCCAAGAATACTCTCCAAGGCTACGGAAACATCATCAATGGAATCTTCCCAAAATCCTTCCAGCATTTCTCTATCAGCTTCCGTCACAAACACTTGGTCATACAGACTTTTTCCGTTTTTATCCAAGTTCTTTCCTCCTATGTAGGCAGTAGTCTTTGCCACCTCCTCATAGATGTCACTTTTCGTGATTGTCAATGTGAAATTTGCCATTCTTTATCTTTTTATAGAGTTTATAACCTAATACGATTAGCAGCATGCAGAGTGCTCCAAAAGACCATACTGCATACTTCAACTGAAACTGCTCCCACTTGGAGAGTTGTTTTTCTACTGGGTAGGGAACTGGGATGGAGTCTCTTTTCAGGAAGGAATCCACCTTCACCTTATACACATTTTTATAAATGCTCTTCTCATGCCATCGGTCAAGAAAGCAAGTATCTCCCTTCTGTCTGAGGAAGATTGAATCACGCACAAAAACGCTGTCAGAAGTATGCAGCGTATCGTGTTTTACTACGTACCGACATATAACTTTTTCCATCGGGACGTATTTTGTCTTGCATCCCGACAGAAGAAAAGCCACCAGCAAGATACCAATCACGTAGAGTGCTACTTGCCAAAAATCAGTATCGTACCATTTTACTTTCATAGGCTAAACATTAAAGACCTTCTTTGCTCTTGTAAGAAACTTTCGTCTTGATTTCAAGCCGTTGGTTCCACCATTGATTGTCTTGGTAATAGCCACGAAACTATCACTATCAGCCAGTTTGTTCAGGTCATGTTTCCACCACCACCACATAGCACTCTTCGTTGCTCCTAGCGGAAGCTCCAGCAACTGAGGATTCTCCATGATGTCACCAGTGCAATACTTGCTGTTCTGATAAGCCTGATAGTTGGCTCTGCCAGTAATCTGAATCAATCCCCTACCCCGATACTTGTAGCCATCACCATCTTTAAGGTTGCCGAGCATGTTCTTCAACTTGCCCACATCATACCTATGGAAGTAGTCCTTGTTGCCGAGTTCCTTGGTGTATCTCAGTTCACCACTTTCATGTGCAATTTGAGCCAAGAAATGAGCCATTCGCTTAGGAGTATCAATATGGAACACCTCAGCATAGCCATTGATATAAGGAAGAAACGCATCCACCTTATCCTTGGCATTCGGCATAATAGCCAAAATCTGTTCTCTTGTTACCTTCATATTACTTGCCCTCCTTCACTTGTTTCAGCATACTTGCGAGTTCATCCTTCACCTTGCTCTCAAAGTTGCCTAGTTTTGTCTTGAAATAAACGTTTACCCCGAATATTGCTCCAGAGTAAACCAATGTCTGACTGACATACCACAGCACACCATCAGACACCACATAATTGTTGAGAAAGAATGATAGGAAGGTGAGTACAACACCACTCACTAGCATTCCTATAGCTGCACCATATTGCAATCCTTCACGTACATTTGGAGTCATATCTTATATTTATATATTATTAATAATATGCAAAGATAAGAAATGATTCCCAATTAGTTACTTTATCCGTTTATTGTGTGCCATATTTTGCTGGTAGGATGCAAGCAGTCAGGGTCTTGCAGATACTCGATAGCCATCAAAACCACCATTTCCTTCAACTCATCAGCATCTTTGCTATATCGCTCCAGCATCACATGATGGTCACTTCTCATCAGGTTCATAGTAACAGCCAAATCATGGATGGTATAGTCAGAAATATCATCCTGATGCTTGTCAAAGGCTTCTCTTATCTCATCATCCGAGAAGAAAGGAGCCGTATGCTTGGTTCCGTCAGCATCCTCATACCACATCTTGCTGATAGCATCATCGGCAAAGTGTTTGTCAAAATGCTCTTCGCTCAACACACCATACACCATCGCACAAAGATGATGCTCCTCCACATCGCCCAACTTGCATGAGAGATACTTGCCGACTGCCTTAGCTATAGCCAACATCTGTTCTGGAGCCATTTCCTGCTGATACTTTTCTACGAAATCTACGAAATTCATACCTATACAAATTAAAAGTTTATGATGTTGCAAAGATACGAATATCTTAAACGCAGCACCATAAACTCGCAGATATTTCTGTAGCTATCTGAATATCAGACAAATACAATTACGATAAAAACACCTCTTTTCTTTATTCGTCCTTAAATTTAGTTCTCTTTTCTCCACCCCTCGTCCAGATGTCGTTTTTCTTGCGTTTCGCCACCTTTCCGATAACGTCATTTTCGTAAAGTTCGGGTTTGTCTTCCCTACCTTGGGTCTCTGAAGCAACACCACCATTCGGGTTGCCACCTTGGCTAGCATCATGTTTCCCATTGCCATACCATTCCTTGTCACTTGGTTTGTCTGCAATCATAACTATAAACTATAAATTATTAACTATAAACTAAGCAGCAAGCGGTGGGTTCTGTCCGTCAGGACTCACTCCCTGACCGCTCATCATCTGCTGCAACATCGCCTGAGCCTTCGGATTGCTCTGTGATGCCTGAGCAACTTGGGCTTGAAGCTGAGGAGAGAATCCTTGTGGAGTCTCACCATTCTGAATGGCTTGCTGGTTGGATGCAACCGATTGCAACAACTCCTCTCCAAATGGGAAATCTCCTACTTGCAACAACTGCTCCAGCGTGATAGCCTGATTCTGCCATAAGGTCATAAGGAACTCATTTGCCATCTGTCTGTATACAGGAGTAGCCGTACTTTCCGTGATGTTGATGTCAAACTCAACGTCTCGTATCTTCTTAGGGTCGTAGTGTACAATCTGTCCTGCCCTACCCACGATATTGAAGTTACGAGCCACGTCATAGTACTGCTGCATATTCTTCACGGTCTTGTAAGCACCATCAATGATGAACTGGCTGAATGTCTCCAATATATCAAGCAGCGACATGGTAGCATTCTGTGTCTGCTGTGCATAGAGCGAACCGCTCGTACCTGATACTCCTGGTTTACCTTGCAAGGCTCCGTTCACGCCCGATATATCCTCGAAGAACTTCAACTGATAGCTGAGCAAGTCACCGATGCCGATATTCGTAGAGTTGTTCGCTACTTGCTGAGGAACCTGACCGCTCTTGTTTGGCTTGTATCTCACCACACCATTGAATCTACTCCACTCATCGCAGAAATCATCCCAACTCATATCATCAGGAAGACAATCCTCAGGACAGAGCAGCACACCCTTGGCACTCGCACGCATGATGAAGTCATACATCGTGATAAGTCGGTTCACGTATCTCTGCTGGTCTATCACATCTTCCACGAAGCTGTGTATCTCACCATCAATGAACGGATAGAACTTAAAGCAGTACGGATGCTCACCATGAGCATAAGGGGTCTCGCCTTCTCTTAGAATATCACCAAAAGGAGAAAGGTAGTAGAAATGCCAGTAATCATCCATAAACCACTCGGCATCAATCAGAGGAATATCCTCTTCCAGCATGCCAGCAGCCATACCTCGCCTGATTCTGTCTCTGTTCTCTGCATCTACAATATCAGCCTTATCCTCAATATCAATCTTGAAATCGTCACCATTATTGTAGTCGTGGCATCGGTACCTTGGCTTACTCTCCTTGCGCCAAACCTCAATCACTCGGCAGAGCGAAGGGTTGGCAGGATTCATAAAGTCGATGGTCTTAGGGTCGAACTCACCGAATCGCTGAGTGCAGTCTGCAATCACGAAATCTCGGTTAGCCGCCAACCGGTATATCTCCTTCAACTTACGAGCCTCAGCAGGAGACTTGGCAAACTCTCTCAGTACGTTGCCGATGGTAATGTCATGCACCTCACCCAAACAACTCACGTCCCAACCACGGAAATCCCTCATATTGTTGTCTATGAAGAAATTGTTCGGGTTCACGTAGTCCGTCCAGCAATCCAACCTACCTCTTCGCCATCCGTACTTCTTCTTATAGATGGCAGCACCGCTTATCAGGAACTCTTCCATGGTTCGGGCATCCAGTTCCGTCTCTCGGTTCAGTTGTCGGTTACATTGCAGCACCACGCTCATGGTCTCACCATATCGCTTCTCATCCTTATCTCTAGCATTGCAGGTAGGTTCCTTACTCTGAGAGCGGTACACTCCCAGTACATTCTTCACCAGTCTACGGATAAGGTTGTTCTTCAATGGTTCGCTACCCTGTTCACGGATATAGTCTTCCTCCCTGATACGCTTAGTAAAGCCACACTTACTTTTGAACTCAATGGTATCGCCCCACTGGTCTCCATAGCAGTATCGCTTGTTTCTCAGTCTTCGCTTTCGGAAGTTATCCATGTTGTTATAGTATCGTTGAGCCTCCAGCAAGATAGAGAAGGCACGCTCGTATGGCTTGTCAAATCGGTTCTTGGATGCCTTAACGCTATCCAGTTCTTCCTTGTCAAGCACCCTACTCAACGATAGCAGTTTGGTTTCTTCTTTCTTCTTTGCCATAATTTATGATGTTGTAGGTTCAACAATATGTGCCAACTTTCTAGCCACTCCAAGGAATCCGCTTGCAGTATCGGTATCGCCAAGGCTGATACAAGTGAGATAGCCAGCCATGTATAAGATGGAATCTTTCAGGACGGAAGGCAGACTGATTTTCTGTTCGGTAGTGATAGATGGAACCTGAACGTAGATGAATGCCAATGTAGCATCCTGCTTTTTACTAGTATATAGTTCGATACTCTTGCCGTTAGCCGTATGCACGATAGCCGCAATCGGTCGCTCAGGATTTCCCCTAACTCCATATTTGCAGTTCTGATACTTGTAGGCATCATCACTCTCTGAAATGATTTCAGCAGGACGGTTCCAGCCTTCTGCCTTCACAGAAAGTATTCTCAGCATATCGGTAGGCAAAACCATCTTACCCACGTAATAGCCGTTGCTATCCGTCCACGTTACAGCATTCGTACACGAAGTACCTTCCACCATATCCTCAGGAGCATCCGAAAGAATGATTCTTGCTGCATCTACGATTTTACTCTCAATAAGTTCTGCTTGCGAGAGTGTATCAGAATCGCTAGGAGCCAGCAAACCAGCAGACTCTTGGTTTCTATCCAAGAGCACCTTCACCTCTTTCACTAAATCAGATACAGCATATTCTACCATTACTCCAAACCTTCTAGTTCAACACCCTTTTCCTTGGCAATAGCCAAGATGTCTTCCTTGGTCTTCATCTTGGAACGGCTCACACCGAAGGTCTCAGCCAGATAATCCTTGGCATCCTCAACGTCTGTCACTACGTGGGTCTTCTTCTCGTCAGCCACCTTCTTCTTTGCCTTGGCAGCAGCCTTCTTCTTGGCTTCCGCAGCTTCCTTCTTCTCGTCAATACTCTCCACCAAGAAGAACTTGTCGTTGAACCAATAATGAGACTCGATAGCCTTCTGTACCTTCGGGTCTCTTGTCATATAGATACTACTACCCATCGTCTTACCCTCAAAGACAATGCGCATTCTCTCATCACCTACCATAACGCTGAATGCCAAATCAGTACCAGCTTGATATTTATTAAACATGATTATACCTTATTATATATGTGTTACTAAAAAAGGGATGGGGCTAGTGCCCACACCCCTCACTATTTGATGAATAAATTTGCAATTCTACCTGCTTTTTAGGCAGCAGCCTTGGTCTCGCCAGTTTCAGAAGTGCCCTCTGTTGCAGGAACCGCAGCAAGTCGCATACGAGCATGTGCCTTAGGGTACTTCAAGTACAGACAAGCAACCTCCTGAATAACTACTGCATCGGTGTTACGGATTCCAGCCGCCTTCAAGTCGAGAACGTTTCGTGTCCAAGACAAGTGTACTCGCTTAACCAAGAACTCAGGGTCAAGGGCAAAGCCGCAGTCACTCATGCCGAAGAGGTCGAACAACTCTGAGTGAATCATCAGAACCTCACCGAAGTCGGTCTCCCAACTCTTGAACTTCAACTTCCAAATCTCAACGGTGTCCTTCAAACGGAACTTGTCTGAATCAATCTTACTGAATGCGCTCACGAAGTCAGAACCAGCGATAATCACCTTGCGTTTGTTGCCGATACCAGTACCTACAAACAAGTCCTTGGAAATGTCAACCAACTCCAAGTCGGTAATCACTCGCTCATTCTTGTTATAGCCCTTCTTAATATCGTCAGCAGTAGCAACATGACCTACCTCAATATCCTTACCAGCCATCCACCAGATACCCTTGGTAAACCACTGGGCAGAACCATCCTTGATTTCGTGCTTGATGCAAGCCATATCACCGAAGAGATAAGTACCCTCCATAGCAAGACGCATATCATAGATGCTATCCTCCTCAATGTCTGAGAAGTCCCAATCTACCCGCTTAGCAGCAATCTTGTCGAATGTGGTCTGCTCTACCTGAATCATGAAGTTCTGACAATACTGAACCTCATTAGAAGGAAGGTTGTTGAAACGACCAGTCTGTACGTCCATTTCGCCACAACTCTTTGCCATACGGATAAGTTTCTGACCCTTCTGTAATGCTGGAATACCAATAGCCTGCTTATTGACCAACTTACCATTTACAGCATACACAATCGGATAACCTTCTGTGTCCTTGCCGCAAACGCAGAGTTCCAAATCAGGAGTAGGAGCATCAGTAATGGTTGAATAAGCAACACCCTTATAGTTGGTAATCGCCTTCACACCTACAACTCGGATTGTATCATCCAGCGTAAACATGGTAGGGTCTTCTACCTTCAATACCATAGACGTACCATTACTCTCCTCCGTTGCCTCCTTAACGGTTGTCTTGATAGGGCGTGTACCGATACTCCAATACTCAACTACAAACGAGTTGGCAGACTTGGTTGTCGCATAACGTGAAATCTGGTCAACTGGAGTAGCCATCGGGCGAATCTTGGTAATCTTCTCATCAATGTCGTTCAGATAATACTCCGTTCCTTTGTCGTTAAAATGCTCACGTCCCTGAGTCTCACTCTTGATACCTTCACTCTGACGTCCAGCACCACCATTGCCAGCCTGACCAGCAGCAGGAGCACCACCAGCCTCAGCAGCAGAACCACTATCGGTGCTACCGCCATCAGGCAGATTTGCCGCCTCAGCCATGATAACCTGACCATTCACTCCAAAAATAACTGCCATTACCATAATAAAGATGGAAAACAGCCGATTAAATGTACTTTTCTTCATTGTTATTCTGAATATTAATTAAACATTATATATTATCTTTTCACCTTGTCGAATTATCTAATGTGTGTTCTCTTCTCGTTGCCACGCTCCCAGACGTTACCCCTTCGTGATACCCTGCCCACAGCACCAAGGTCAGGCTGGTTATCTGTCTGCTTAGTATCTGCATTGGCAGAATCAAGGTCGGCAGTACCATCGCCCTTCTTTCTCAGTTCAAGGTTCTTGACGTGCTTGCTGTTCTTACCACGAACCTCACCCTCATGGGCTGCATCAGCCACATCAGTATCATGGTTCTTTGCCTTGATGAAAGCAGTAATCATTTCCTCAGTAAACTTACCAGTCACCACATTGCGCATTGTCTGAAAGCATTGGTCGATGGCATCGTTCACAGCTTCCTCGCCATACTTCTCTTCCAACTTGTCGAACACCTCATAGCTGGAAGGCATGTTCTTGTCATACTCCTCCTGCAATTTCTTGCCGTTGGCAGCATTCTGCAAAAACTCCGACTGAGCCGATGCAATCTCATCCGCATTGTCAGGGTCAGAGTAGTAGTCAATGGCATCCTCGCCATGTGTACGAATCAACTCAGCATAAGGACTCTTGCCAGCCTTCATAGCTTGGAGGAAGGTAGCCGCCTCAGGGTCACTACCCAGCCAATCGCCCATCGCCTTTTCATTATCCTTGTAACCCTGCAAAGCCTTCTGGTCGGCATCATAATCATCATTGATGGCTCCATACATAGCTTCATCATCCGCATACTCAGTATCAGGATGGCGGGTCTTCAAACGCTCCAAAACCAAGTCTCTCTTGGTCTTGGTATCTTGCTGTTTTGCAGCACCAGCATTCTGCTCAATATTTGTATTTTCGTCCATATATATATGTGTATATTTATAAATCAATGCCCAAAATTAATGCTTTTTCCCGATTTTCATCTTTTATCCGTTAATTTAGTCTAATCGGATGCGACTAATTCAATACTTTTTTGTATATTTGCAGGGTCAGATATGAAATATAAGGATTCACGATGCTATTTTATAGAGGAACGTGATGCTGATTTATTGAGGGCTTACAAAGAAATTATTAATGTAAGAGACAATATCAGACTCTCAGAGATTGAGGAAAAGCTAGCCCAATCTCCGAGCAGAAGATTTTGGGTTTCAGAAGACCGTGCTTATATAGTCATATTAGACTTACTGAAAGGAAAACCTCTCGATAACATGATACCTACCAGAAAGGAAATGTATCAGGAGATTTTCAGACGATTCCAGATTCATAAGAGTAATGAGCCATATCTGAGTAATATGGATATTATCAAACGTGTATGTGCTGAAAAAGCACCCAGTTTCTATTTGACTCCTCAAAGCATACACGTAATTCTTAGCAGGGTGAGAAAGGAGGAGAAGCAAAGATGCTACGAGATACGAAAGAGAAGATTGCGCTTTATGCTGGGTACATTATAATAATGTGTATCACTTTTCTTGGATATGATGGCATGGGTCTCTTTGACGATTGTTCTATTCAGAACCGACTAAGCTACCCTTTCTTTCATCAGAACATCTTTCATGCTGCCATCAACCTTTATGTTTTCCATCAATGCTACCGAGCCATCCCTTGTGGCATCGGTCACTTGGTGGTATTCTATCTCATAGCCATCAGCTATCCCTTCACCTCATCCGTACCAATCATCGGTCTTAGTGGCTTTATCTATGCTTACATGGGCTTTATCGCCCCATACGTGGAGAATAAAGTAAGATACAATCTCACCATTCTCCTATATATCTGTGTTGGAATCTTCTTCCCTTGCATGGCAGTTGGAGTCCACATCTATTGCTATGTACTTGGTCTGTTGTGGGGATATTTAAATGCACCGCTATGCCAAGACAAGTAACCGCCAAACTGACTGATGCTGTAGACAAACATGTGCTTGGCATCCTGAAAGAGAACGAGAAACGAATCAAGCAAATCAACACACCCTTCAATCCTATCAAGGGTGAAGGTTGTGGAGATAAGCGATTCCTGCTCTTCCTTCCAGACTTCCCGATTCAGAGACAGCAGCTTCCAGTTTCCATGAAGAAGATTCCGCTCGTCAAGATGCTCATCGAGTTTGGTAGTTGCAAGGCAGTAATCGAGGAACTGCACAAGGATATAGACGAGCCATACGACCTAGAAGAAGAGATTGAGCAACTGGTGGAGCAGTTCACTCGCATCAGAATGAAACACGACCCTTTCTTCTTCTTTGCCACGTTCATCTATATCAAACCGAAAGGTGGAGGTCTCCCCTTCCGCTTTGTGCTCAGAAGACCGCAGAGAAGACTGCTCAGGTGGCTGGAGGAACGAAGAAAGAAGAATCGCCCTATCCGTCTCATCCTGCTGAAAGCCCGACAATGGGGAGGTTCTACGGTTATTCAGATGTACTTCCTCTGGCTGCAACTCATGTGGCAGAAGGGTCTCAACTCGCTCATCGTGGCTCAGGTCAAGGACACAGCAGAGACCATCCGAGGTATGTTCGAGGAAGCTCTGAAAAACTTCCCTACCAAGTTCCTCTACGAAATGGGAGAAGCATTCTCTGAGAACGAGCCGAAGTTTGTTGGAGTAGGAACATCAGGTAATGTAAAGAAGGTTCCTCAGCGATTCTGCAAGATTAAGGTGGGTTCCATGGAACGACCACTATCAGCCAATGGTGAAGACTACAACTTGGTACACCTTTCCGAGGTTGGTTTGTGGAAAAAGACGGATGGTAAATCTCCTGAGGAGGTAGTACAGAATGCTACCAATGGTATCTTGTACCGACCATACACGATGATTGCCTACGAATCCACAGCCAATGGTACTGGCAACTTCTTCCACAAGGAATGGCTTGCCGCCAAAAAGGGACAATCTCAGTTTGAGCCGTTCTTCGTTCCTTGGTACGAGATATACGATATGTATCATCTTGAATTTGAAAGCAAGAAACAGAAGGTAGAGTTTGCCAAATGGCTATATGAGAACCGCAACAATACCAATACGATGTCCGACCGAGAGGAGCCATGTACCTATCTTTGGAAGTTATGGACACTTGGTGCTCCACTTGAAGCCATCAACTGGTATATTGCCGAGCGCAGGAAGTTCACCGACCATGCCGATATGGCTGCTGGCTACCCTACCGATGATATTGAAGCATTCAAGCATTCAGGAGCCAAGGTATTTGCCGAAGACAAGGTTGACAAGTTCCGCAAGGGATGCCGAGCACCTAAATTCATCGGTGATGTTTATGGTGATGGCTACAAGGGCAAGAAGTGTATGCAGAATGTCCGATTCTGTGAAGACAAGCAGGGGCAGTTGTGGATATGGAGCAAGCCTGAGACATTTGATGATTGCAAGGTAATAAACCGCTATCTGGTCGTAGTGGATATTGGTGGACGTAGCAAGAATGCCGACTGGTCTGTTATCTGTGTCTTCGACCGCTATTGGATGATGGAAGGTGGCAAGCCGTATGTGGTAGCCCAATGGTATGGGCATATTGATATGGACTTGCTGGCATGGAAGGCGGCTCAGATAGCCAAATACTACAACGATGCTCTGTTGGTGATTGAATCCAACACCTTGGAGACGAAAGACAAGGAGCATATCTTGGAAGGTGGTGACCAGTCTGAGTTCATCCTGAATCAAATCAAGAACGTATACGACAACCTCTATGCACGCAAGCAAAGCGAATCAGACATCAAGAATAAGGTTCCAGTGAAGTACGGATTCCATACCAATGTAGCAACCAAGCCGATGGTTATCTCAGTATTGGTTCAGGTTATCCGTGAACAACTCTATGTAGAGCGAGACGATAGATGCTTAGATGAATATCTCACATACGAGAAGAACGGAACCGTATACGAGGCAGCAGACGGAAAGCACGATGATTTGCTCATGACTAGAGCCATCGGACTCCACATCTGTTTCAATGAAATGGAAATGCCTAAGATGATTTCCATTCAGGCAAGAGTAATGAGAAGAAAGGTTTCTGTTTCGGCAGCAACCATCATATAGTTTCAAACAATTAATAATTACGATTATGAAAGTAACAAAGATTTTCAAGCGCATCAAGTGCGAAATCATGTACCGCCAAGCTACGGCTAAGGCAGACTACGCATCTAAGAAGAACAATGGTGAAATCTTCTACGTCCTTCCTACGCAGAAGGGCAACCTCATTATTATGAATCGCTCACTCTTCGATGCATTCAAGAATACCAAACTGGTAGACAACGACATGAAGGTCAGAGACCTCTTCAAGGATTGTGTCTACCATACAAACTGCAAGAGTGAGAAGGGAAAGCGCAGCCGCAAGCGCAAATTTCTCAGATGGAAGGGCTTAATCTAAAATTTTTCTGCCCTAAATAAACGGATAAAAGATAGGTGGAGAAAATTCTGCCTATCTTTGTCTATTATTAATAATGTATACGTATATGGATATTTATAAGATTGTTAAAGGCAACAGCTTCGACCTTTTCATCAAGCTTCAGAAAGCCTACATCAGCAAGAATAAGCAGATGTTGGAAGATGTTGACGTGGCTGCCATCAGTAATCTAGAAGTACATCTTACTGATGCCTTTGGAGAGTGTGTAGCAAAAATGCCTTTTGTTCAGAGCGGAACAAATAATAGTGAAGTAGAACCGAGTGACATTTGTGTCAAGTTTCCACCATTTCTAGAGGAAGGACTATATGGCATTACCATTCGTGGCAAATACAACGGAAACGACATCTGTAGCATTGAGCACCGCCTTTTCCGTATCGTGGAGCGAAATGGCAAGTCCCATATTCCTCTCGGCATCGTAGAGGGTGAAATGGGAGGTATGTACAATGCGAAGTACTGGATAGAACTGAACACAAAAGAAGATGTCATTTTTTCTTACTATGGTGCTTTATCTACCACAGACCCTAACAAGGTTAATGTCGAATACTTACAACAATTCTCAGGTGTTCTCTCTGGACAGACAATAACCATCAGTACAAGCGAAAATGAAGACATCATCTGGGTAGTATCATCTGTTCCTCTCACATTCCTTCAAGGTGGTTTGCCATTGGGAATGCAGCAGAGTAAGATAGGAGAACTATACTATTATCATTCCGATGAATTGATTTCAGGCGATTCCACAATAACGATTATATAACATAAAATAATATAAATATGTCAGAACAAAGATATAACGAAACACTCGTTTCAGGTCGAAAAGATGGTAAGTTGGCTAATTCCGACAACATCTTCGACAAGGACAGAGGAAAGATGCAGTCAGACATCAATAAAGAAATGAAGACTCGCACCGACAATTCCTTTGATTCCTTAAAACAAACCAAGCAAAGTGCAGAGGATGGTGGCGAGAATGTTATAACTCTAACCCGTCATGATGGTACGTCCGAGCAAGTTAAGTTCTACAATGGTAGTAAAGGTAGCAAAGGTGATAAAGGAGACAAAGGTGATAAGGGTGACAAAGGTGAAGTTGGTATGCAGGGAAACAGCGGTGTAGCCGATGCGAGCAACAAGACCCTAGTCAATGATGCTATAACTGGTGGAGAGACCGACTTTCTTTCAGCCGAGGTGGGCAAACTAGGCATCCTAACTTACGACTGTTCAAAAGGTGGAACCGTAACCCACGCTACGCTCCAAGATGCCATCAACTCTGTTCCTACCACATTTCAGAAGGTAGGTCTCACAATCACTTACAAATCAGGTGATACCATCTACCGCTATACTTTAAAGGCAAATACATGGTCAGCAGACCCTGCAAACTGGTTCTCTGTAGTAGATAAACTCAGCGACTTAGCGGATAAGCTATCAAACCATGTGTTTGAGAGATATGATGAAATCAAAGCAGTTTGGGCATTCGACAAGAAAATACCTAATGATGTTATTTATGCAAGACTTATCGGAAAATATTCTACATCAGAAATATATGGTAGTATGAGTAATGTATCTACAGGAAATGGTTTGACGCATGAATTTAATAAAATAGATTTATCTTCTCAAGACCACGCTTGCAAGTTATATCTTACGCCACTAGATAATCAAGGTGTCACCCTTGAATACTTTACTGAGAGTGACCTTGCAAACTACATTAATGATGTTGATAGGAGAGGAAAAAAGGATATTCAAGATGTGAATGGAAAGATAGAAAAATTAACAACCAATCACATTTCAGAAACAACACAAGTTGGCGCAAAGTGGGCTTTTGAAAACAAGATACCAAACATTTTGATGTTTGCAAGACTTGTTGGTGATTATACTGATGCACAGATTTATAATAAAAGAGTGCATACAAACAATAGCTTGACACATGAATTTAAGAAGATAGATTTGAGTTCTTTCAATTCAAATTGTGAGTTATACTTAGCTGCAGAAGAAGAAGGTTCAGTCACCCTTGAATACTTTACTGAGAGTGACCTTGCAAACTACATTAATGATGTTGATAGGAGAGGAAAAAAGGATATTCAAGATGTGAATGGAAAGAT
>ERZ779904.62-NODE-62-length-53881-cov-2.98711_pt1 | contig 53881 bp, 47 predicted proteins | sample MGYA00511549_ERZ779904 | MGnify/ENA primary metagenome ERZ779904 (study PRJEB29588, sample SAMEA2151391) | human gut metagenome | biome: human gut; feature: human-associated habitat; material: faeces | place: Denmark | collected 2008/2010 ...
AGCTTTATGACCACCGGCTTATCTTCATTTTTCTTCATCTAAAACTATGCCCCCGACGGGACATATCCTCCCTTCACACATACCACTTAACAAAACACTACATAATCAACAATAAATCGACTATTTAATTATATCTTTTTTTTGTGAATATGTCAACGATTTTGAGATCAAAACAAGTTTATTTTAAGATAGTTTTAAGTTTACGTTTAAAACGCCAAACTTTTTTTGCATATTTTCATCTGCAATGTAGAAAATAACATCAAATGACGATATTCATTAATAGGAGTGATAAAATGAAAGCCACTAAGCTTATGAAAACCTCACCCTCTGTCATCTCTTTCGCAGCCATAGGCGGCAAGAAAGAAAACGAAGGACCTTTGGGCGACTACTTTGACAAAATAAATGACGATCCCTATTTATCCACAGATAGCTTTGAAAAGGGCGAAAGTCAGCTTCAAAAGCAGGCAGTGCTTCACGCTTTGGATAAAGCCGCCCTCTCCCCCGAGGATATAGACGTGCTTTTCGGCGGTGACCTGCTAAATCAGTGTGTCGGCACTACCTATGGCGTAAGAGCCTTTGAAATGCCCTTTCTCGGCATTTACGGAGCCTGCTCCACCATGGCGGAGGGACTTCTCCTCGCCTCTCTTTTCGTTGACAACGACCTCGCAAAAAAAGCAATGGCGGTCACATCTTCCCACTTCTGCACCGCTGAAAGACAGTACCGCTTTCCCCTCAACTACGGTGGACAGCGCACTCCCACATCTCAGTGGACAGCCACAGCCTCAGGCTCATTGGTGGTTGCCCCCTCGGACAAGCCCCCCTACATCAGGGGCTGTACTATCGGAAAAATAGTTGACTGGGGCGTGAGCGATGCCAACAACATGGGTGCAGCCATGGCACCTGCAGCCTTTTCCACCATAAGCACATTTTTCAACGACACAGGCATGACCCCCTCCGACTTCGATTATATTGTCACAGGCGACCTTGGCAAAGTTGGAAGCCGTATTCTCTGTGAGCTATTTGAGCGTGAAAATATAAATATCCGTGACAATCATAAAGATTGCGGCATGATGCTCTATGACTTTGACGAGCAGGATATCCACGCAGGGGGAAGCGGCTGCGGGTGTGCAGGAAGCGTTCTGTGCGGCTATTTTCTCCCGAAACTCCGTGCAGGTGAAATAAAAAATATCCTCTTTGCTGCCACGGGTGCGCTAATGTCACCAACAGTAAATCAGCAAGGGGAATCTATCCCCTCTATCTCACATCTCGTGTGGCTGTCAGGGGAAAAAGATATGAAAGGAGCAAACTAATGGACTATCTATGGGCTTTTCTTATAGGAGGTCTTTTTTGTGCCATAGGACAGGTGCTTATGGACTTCACAAAACTGACCCCCGCACGAATACTGGTGGCATACGTCACAGGCGGCGTGCTTCTGGGTGCGCTGGGACTTTATAAGCCACTTATAGACCTCTCAGGCTGTGGCGCAACTGTCCCTCTCACGGGCTTCGGCTATCTTCTCTATAACGGTGTCCGTGAACAGATAGATAAAATAGGCTTCCTAGGCATTTTCACAGGGGGACTTACCGCCTCCGCCGCAGGCATAACTGCAGCCATGACATTCGCCTTTATCTTTTCGCTTTTCTTTAAAAGCTCAGCAAAAGAATAGTTTTATCTTGACAAACCCCAAAACCAGTGGTATTATAAAGATATGTAAATTGGGGGTGCAAAATAATGTACAAACAGATATATCCCGTCATAGGCGACGAAAAAAACCTGCCCTTTTATGTGGTAGGTCTGGGACTTGAAAGCTGGCAGTTTCCAATAAAACGTGCAGATGGCTATGAGTACCCACAAATATTTTTGTCACGCTCAGGGGAGGGCGAGGTCATAATAAACGGAGAAACCACAAAAATACCGCCCGATACTGTTTTCTATATCCCCCCATTCTGTCCTCATGAGTATCATGCGCTAAGCGATGCGTGGTATCTGGATTGGATAGCCTTTTCCGGCTCACAGGTCATTCCCCTCTTGGAGCAGTGGAAGCTTAATAAGTTCACCGCCATTCAAGGGGTAGATATGGACAGATTACGCCGTATCATAACACGCATCTATTATACTCTGAAAAGTGATAAGCTTTATGGCAATCATTACGCTTCAGCACAGCTTTACGACTTTCTTATAGAATATCGTAAAATAGCTGATAACAGGCTTTCGTCATTTTATACCGCACAATCTGTTGCCTTGGCAGACGTATTGCAGTATATTGAAGAGCATTATCCGGAGCAAATAAAGCTTAACGAGCTTGCAAAAATAGCAGGAGTATCCGAGCAGCACTTATGCAGACTTTTCAAGAAAAATTTTCAGCTCAGACCTATGGAGTATCTTGCGCAAGTAAGGGTACAGCACGCAAAGGATCTGCTTGTGTATTCCAACAAGACCATAGGCGAGATATCAGATGAAACGGGCTTTCAGGACGGATCTTATTTCTCCGTGGTATTCAAACGGTATGAAAATATGACTCCGGGAGAGTATCGGAGAATAAAGGTGTAGGCTAAGTGAGAAGTGAGAAATGGCATAACCAAACCTAGCAAAGAGCCACTACCAAGCAGAAGAAACACAAACTAAAGCAAATAACAAAGCGGTGTCGGAGTAAAAAATCTGCACCGCTTTTACTATCTCATTTTACAACCCCACCCCGCAAAGAGCGAGGCGATTTTGCGGCGGTAGAATTTGCAAACAAAAAAAAGAGCGGTCAAAACCGCCCTTTTAAGATCATATAAAACCTATCCGAGAATATCAGAGTAAAAGCAAGAATAATTCCTCACTCCTAACTCCTCACTACTTAGAAAGCAGCTTCTTTATTCTCTCCATAGCCTCAACAGTTCTGTCCTTGTCGCCGAACGCAGTCAGTCTGAACCAGCCCTCGCCGTTCTTGCCAAAACCTGCGCCAGGTGTGCCAACAACATTTGCATTCTCAAGAAGATAATCAAAGAACTCCCATGAACCCATGTTGTTAGGGCATTTCAGCCAAATGTATGGCGAGTTCTTGCCGCCTGTGTACTTGATACCAAGCTCGTCAAGTGTGGAAGCCATTACCTTTGCGTTGTTCTGATAGTATTCAATGTTTGCTCTTGTCTGTTTCTGACCCTCCTCAGTGAATACAGCCGCAGCAGCACACTGAACAGGATATGATACACCGTTGAACTTTGAGCCTTCACGTCTGCCCCAAAGCTGAGCGATAGATACTTCACTGCCGTCAGATGCCTTAACAACAAGCTCGTGTGGGATAACTGTATATCCACATCTCATACCTGTGAAACCTGCTGTCTTTGAAAGTGAACACATCTCGATAGCACATTCCTTTGCACCCTCAACAGCAAAAATACTTCTTGGTACGTCCTTTTCTGTAATGAATGCCTCGTATGCAGAATCGTAAATGATGATAGCGTTGTTCTTCTTTGCATAGTCTATCCAAACTCTAAGCTGCTCCTTAGTGTAAACAGAACCTGTCGGATTGTTAGGTGAGCAAAGATAAATAATGTCGCACTTTACGTTCTCGTCAGGCATAGCCGCAAAGTTGTTCTCCTCGTTTGAATCAGCATAAATTACCTTTCTGCCGTTCATAAGGTTTGTGTCAACATATACAGGATATGCAGGGTCAGTGATAAGCACTACATTGTCGTCACCGAAAATGTCAACAATGTTTCCGCAGTCAGACTTTGCACCGTCGTTTATCCTGATGTCGTCAGCAGGAATGTCAACACCGAAACTCTTGTAGTAGCCTGCAACAGCCTCTTTCAGGAAGTCATATCCTGCACCGCTGTCCTCATAGCCCTTGAATGTTTCCTTGACGCCCATTTCGTCAGCACCCTTTTTCATTGCCTCAACAACGCACTTTGCAATAGGCTGAGTAACGTCGCCGATACCCATTCTGATGATGTCAGCCTCAGGGTGTGCCTCAGTGAAGGCCTTTACCTTCTTGGCAATGTTTATAAAAAGATAATTCTTTTCCAGCTTGAGAAAATTTTCGTTTATACTTGGCATAATTCCAACTCCTTTTCATTTTTGCGACCCGAAGTTTCACGGGTCAAACTTATAAAACGCACACAGCCGCAAAGCACATTCAAAACGCTCTGCGGCTGCCGCTTTTTTAACGCAGTGTCCGCTGCGAAATTTACATTACGATGTGACCTGAGAATACTGTTACAGCGTCGCCTGTAAGATATACAGCCTCGTCTGTGTATCTTATCTTAAGAGTGCCTCCCTTAAGTATAACAGATATTTCCTCGTCCTTTTTGCAGAATCCGTTAAGAACAGCCGCAACTGCTGCTGCACAAGCACCGGTGCCGCAAGCCCAAGTTTCGCCGGAGCCTCTCTCCCATACTCTCATTTTGAGTGTGTGGTCGTCGATCACCTTGATGAACTCAGCGTTCACTCTCTCAGGGAATATCTTATCATGCTCGAACTCAGGACCTACCTTGTCAATGTCAAGGCTGTCAACATTGTTCATGAATACAACAGCGTGAGGGTTGCCCATTGAAACGCAGGTGATGTTGTAGTCATTTCCTGCAATGTTCACCTTTCTGTCAACTACCCTGCCGTTCTCGTCAGGCTCAAGTTCAACAGGAACAAGGTGAGGAGCAAGAATAGCCTTGCCCATGTTTACAGTAGCACCGCTTACCTCACCGTAGTGACGGATAAGTGAAACTGTCATGATACCCGAAAGTGTTTCGATAGTCATTTCGTCCTTGTCAACAATGCCGTTATCTCTCATGAACTTAGCAACGCATCTGATACCGTTTCCGCACATCTTGCCCTCAGAACCGTCAAGATTGAACATTCTCATCTTAGCGTCTGCGACCTTTGAACGGCAGATAAGGATAACACCGTCACCACCGATACCGAAGTGTCTGTCAGACAGATTGAGTGCCAGACCCTCAGGATTGTCTATTCTCTGGTCAAAGCAGTTGAAGTAGATGTAGTCATTGCCGCAGCCCTGCATCTTTGTGAACTCAAATGTCTGCTTTTCAGTTCTCATGTTGTTGATATCAACTATCTCAGTAGTTGACTCAGTGTATTTACTTCTGATAGATGCCGCAATAGCGTTTGCAGTGTCGATAGAAGTCAGACAAGGAATGTTCCACTCAACTGTCTTTCTTCTTATCTTAACAGAATCTCTTGTAGGTATTCTGCCCTTTGAAGAAGTTGAGATAACATAAGCTATCTTTCCGCTCTCGATAAGTGTAAGAGTGTTGTTGTCCTCGTTCTCGTGTATCTTTGCCACTACCTCAGCGTCAATGCCGTGCTCGTGAAGCACCTTAGCAGTGCCGTTTGTAGCGTATATCTTAAATCCAAGGTCAGCGAACATCTTAGCTGTCTGTGGTATCTCGCCCTTGTCAGAATCTCTGACAGTGATGAATACTCCGCCCTTCTTGCCAAGCTTGTAGCCAGCAGCAGTAAGGCCCTTATACAGTGACTCTTCAAGAGAATTAGAAACTGCAAGCACCTCACCCGTTGACTTCATCTCAGGTCCAAGGTGGTTGTCAACGCCGATAAGCTTCTCGAATGAGAATACAGGAACTTTAACGGCAACATATGGTGAATTTCTGTAAAGACCAGTGCCGTAGCCCATGTCCTTGAGCTTTTCGCCCAGCATACACTTAGTTGCAAGGTCTACCATAGGAACGCCCGTTACCTTAGAGATATAAGGGATAGTTCTTGAAGAACGTGGGTTTACCTCGATAACATATATCTCGTCATGGTATGCAATATACTGAATGTTTACAAGACCCTTTGTGTTAAGTGCGATAGCAAGCTTCTTTGAGCATTCGATAATTCTGTTTATCAAGCTGTCAGAAACGTTCCATGCAGGATAAACTGCAATAGAGTCGCCTGAGTGGATACCTGTTCTCTCGATATGCTCCATGATACCAGGGATAAGGATATCCTCGCCGTCACAGATAGCGTCTATCTCAAGCTCAGTACCCATAAGATACTTGTCTATAAGTACAGGGTTCTCTATTCCCTGGTCGAGAATGATAGCCATGTATTCCTTGATATCGTCATCGTTGAATGCGATTATCATGTTCTGTCCGCCAAGAACGTAAGACGGTCTCATAAGAACAGGATAGTGTATCTTGTTTGCAACTTCAAGAGCCTCGTCACAAGTCATGACCGTAAAGCCCTGAGGTCTCTTTATTTTAAGCTGTTCAAGCAGCTCGTCAAATCTCTCTCTGTCCTCAGCAGCGTCGATAGCGTCAGGAGGAGTACCCAGAATGTTTACACCATGCTCAGCCATATGCTTTGTAAGCTTGATAGCAGTCTGTCCGCCGAATGCCACAACAACTCCAACAGGCTTTTCAACTCTGATGATGTTCATAACGTCCTCGTCAGTAAGAGGCTCGAAATAAAGTCTGTCAGCAGTATCAAAGTCAGTTGAAACTGTCTCAGGGTTGTTGTTTACGATAACAACGTCATAGCCCTTTTCTTTCAAAGCCCATACGCAGTGAACTGACGCATAGTCGAACTCGATACCCTGACCTATTCTGATAGGACCTGAACCGAATACTATAACAGTCTTTCTGTCATGACCCCTGTTTGCAATGAATTCGCTTGCCTCGTCCTCGTTGTCATATGTTGAGTAGAAGTAAGGTGTCATAGCCGCAAACTCAGCCGCACAGGTATCAACCATTTTAAATACAGCATGAACAGGCTTTTCTATCTTCTTGCCTGTTATCTTCTCGATGACCTTATCAGTATAGCCTATCTTCTTAGCCTCAAGATAAGTGTCCTCATTGAAGTCATTCTTGAGCGTCTTTTCCATGTCTATAAGCTTGCAAAGCTTATAGAGGAACCACTCGTCTATCTTAGTGATGCTGTGTATCTCATCAACAGAAACGCCACGTCTGAGAGCCTCGTATACAACGAAAAGTCTTTCGTCTGTGCAGTCAGAAAGTCTGTCATGGATAGTCTTGTCATCAAGGTCAAGCATCTTAGGTGAGATAAGGCAGTCATGACCTATCTCAGCACCTCTTACAGCCTTCATTATAGCCTGCTCAAAAGTTGAGCCGATTGCCATAACTTCACCAGTAGCCTTCATCTGTGTACCAAGCTCACGCTTAGCATAAACGAACTTGTCGAAAGGCCACTTAGGGAGCTTAACAACAACATAGTCAAGGGCAGGCTCAAAGCAAGCGTATGTCTTGCCTGTTACAGCATTCTTTATCTCGTCAAGAGTATATCCGATAGCTATCTGAGCTGCGACCTTAGCGATAGGATAACCTGTCGCCTTAGAAGCAAGTGCGGAAGAACGTGAAACTCTAGGGTTTACCTCGATAACAGCATACTCGAAGCTATCAGGGTTAAGAGCGAACTGACAGTTACAGCCACCCTCTACCTTCAATGTGTCGATTATCTTCAAAGCCGCAGAACGGAGCATCTGATATTCCTTATCAGCCAGCGTAACAGCAGGAGCGATAACGATAGAGTCGCCTGTGTGAACACCAACAGGGTCAAAGTTCTCCATTGAGCAAACAGTGATAACGTTGCCCTTAGCGTCTCTCATTACCTCGAACTCTATCTCCTTCCAGCCTGCGATACATTTCTCAACAAGCACCTGAGTGATAGGTGAAAGATAAAGACCATTTCTTGTGATCTCTTTCAGTTCTTCTTCATCATTAACGATTCCTCCGCCTGTACCGCCAAGTGTAAAGGCTGGTCTGATGATAAGAGGATAACCGATACCAGGCTGATTAGCGAAGTCTACAGCGTCCTCAACAGTATTAACGACCTTTGAAGGGATACATGGCTGACCGATAGACTCCATAGTGTCCTTGAACATCTGTCTGTCCTCAGCCTTATCGATAGTTTCAGGGTTAGCACCAAGAAGCTTAACATTATACTTGTCAAGGAATCCCTCCTTAGCAAGCTGCATAGAAAGCGTAAGACCCGTCTGACCGCCAAGGGTAGAAAGCAGGCTGTCAGGGCGTTCTTTTTTGATAACTCTCTTAACAGTTTCAAGAGTAAGCGGCTCAATGTATATCTTGTCAGCCATAGCATTGTCCGTCATGATAGTAGCAGGGTTAGAGTTTATAAGAATAACCTCCAGACCCTCCTGCTTGAGCGCACGGCAAGCCTGTGTACCTGCATAGTCAAACTCTGCAGCCTGACCTATAACGATAGGACCCGAGCCAATAACGAGAACTCGCTTTATATCTTTATTTAAAGGCACTTAAATTCAATCCTTTCTGAAAAGTTTAGAGAATTAGGAATTAGGAATGAGAAATGAGGAATTAACCCCTTTCATCATCTGCCAATACCCTCTCTCATAGTTTTGGTTATTGAAGCCAATAGTTTCTTTAGTTCAGTACAATCATTTTGTAACGACAAATGCTGTTGTTGAGTAATATATTCTGAATCTCTAAGTAAATCAAGCCAGTACAAAGTTTCAACAGCTTCCTTAAAAGCAATATACATCTTTGACAAAAATTCTTTATGACTAATAGCACATTGAGCCTCAGCTATATTAGCACCGATACTGGTGCCACTCCGCATTACCTGAGAAGAAATTATATATTCCTTATAATTTTCCGCCAAATAACGTCTAAGTTTAATAACACGCAAAGCAAACGCATAACTCTTTTCAGCTACCGCATTGCCTTCAAAATTCTCACAAAATGATTTGTTTTTCATCATATATCCTATCTCAAACTAGAATGTAGGGTTTACAGAACAATTCCTCATTCCTCATTCCTAATTCCTCATTTGAGCGTCACTCCTCATTTTCTACTTCTTGTTAGTGTCAATGAGCTCAATAAACTCATCAAACAAGAAGTCAGTATCATGCGGACCACCACAAGCCTCTGGGTGGAACTGTACAGAAAATGCAGGCTCGTTGAGATATCTGATACCCTCACAAGTGCCGTCATTGGCATTTACATAAAGCACCTTTGCTTCACCCTCAGGGAGCGAATCGTTCTCTACTGCATATCCATGGTTCTGTGATGTTATGTAAACTCTTCCCGTTTCAGTGTTCTCAGCAGGCTGGTTTGCACCTCTGTGACCATACTTCAGCTTGTGTGTCATCGCACCATGTGCAAGTGCCAAAAGCTGATGACCCAAACAAATTCCAAAAGTAGGTATCTTCATCTCAGAAAGCTTTTTAAGCTCCTCGATTATCTCCACATTCTCCGCAGGATCTCCAGGGCCGTTTGAAAGCATTATGCCGTCAGGTGCAAGCTCCTTTATCCTCTCTGCCTTAGTATAAGCAGGAACAACAGTTACCTCGCAGCCTCTCTTAACAAGCTCTCTTCCAATGTTGTGCTTTGCACCAAAATCGTAAAGCACTACCTTTCTCTTGACCTCGCCCTCAGGCTCGAATGTTTTCTCCTCCGAGCAAGTCGTGTTCTTTACAGCCTCAACTATCGTGTAGTTCTTAAGATCTGTCAAGCCGAAACTTGAACCCTCAGGAACGATCTTTCCGTTCATAACACCCGACTCACGAACTATTTTTGTGAGCTGACGAGTGTCGATACCGTAAAGACCAACGATGTTATGCTGCTTTAAAAAAGTGTCAAGATCACCCTCACAACGGAAGTTGCTAGGCTCTTGACACCAATCTCTAACAATATAAGCTTTAACATGAGGACATTCACTTTCAAAATCCTCAGGAATAACGCCATAGTTACCAATTAACGGAAATGTCTGAACAACTATCTGTCCGTAGTAACTAGGGTCAGTAAGTGTTTCGAGATAGCCTGTCATAGCCGTAGTAAAAACAATTTCGCCAATAGCTTCGCCAGCTGCGCCGAAACTTTTACCCTCGAAAATAGTACCGTTCTCCAAAATCAGATACGCCTTCTGCACTATAAGCTCCTCCTTTTTCACGCAAATTTTTACGATTACTATTATAACACAACCGCCTGCCTTTGTAAAGGCTTTTAACACTTTTTTTAGTTTTTATTTTTCAGTGTAAAATAAAAAACGAGCAGACTGAAGTCCACTCGTAAAAACCTTATTCCGCAGCTGCAGATACAGCCCCGCTTTTCTGTTCACGCTCTCTGAAAATAAGTCCGAAGACAAACCTCACTATCGGACCTGCAAAGAAAAGCTGCCAGCAAAGAGCCATAGGAAAGTTCATAGCCGTTGTTTCTAACCATACCGCAATAACTTCCCTGCCTGCGTCCTTAAAAAGCAGCGTAGCTGCAAGGCTCATGAGTGGGCACATAAAAATAACAGAGATAACAGATATGGCAAGCACAAGATGAAAAGGATTATCCTTTCTCACATCAACAATGCGGAAAGCCTTTTTCTTTGCTATCTTTCCCACAGCAAAAAAGTCAAGAACAAAAGCTATCGGAGCCATTATGACAAGCTCATGAAAAGCCTTGAGAAATACGGCATTTGACATTCCGCCCATGTTGAGTGCAATGTTGTAGCATATCATGGCGTACACCATCACAAACACCATCAGCACCGTAAAAACTATCTCCTGAAACAAATTCTTTGGCATAAAAAAATCCTCCTTATGATATCAAACCTACAGCCCTTTCGCAGACGCTGTGTTGTTCGTTATCATTCAGAGAATGTGCGTTTCCAATATAAACCTGTCCTAACAATATTCTATTGCTGTATTCCTTACTCATTTATTTTACCATATTTTAAGCCTGCCGTCAATTATCCAAATATGCAGAATATTTTCAAAAACTTGTCGAGAAAAATATATACTTTTACACAAAAAAACGAGCAGACCGAAGTCCACTCGTCTAAAATACTATTTTCTCTTTTTCAACGCCGCTTTAAGCCCTCCCATGATAACATCTCTCGCCTTAACAGCGTCCTCCTTGTCAAGAGGTGGCGTGTCACCAAGAGGATAATCTATACCGAGCTGCTCATACTTTACCTTGCCCATAGTGTGATAAGGCAGAACGTCAAGAGCTTTCAGCGTCTTTAGCTGAGAAATAAATTCACCCAGCCTGAAAAGATATTCTTCCTTGTCCGTGATACCCGGCACAACAACATGACGTATCCATATAGGCACGCCATGCTCCGACAAAAACTTCGCAAACGCAAGAATGTTGTCATTGTAATGCCCCGTAAGCTTCTTGTGTTCCTCACGGTCAATATGCTTGATATCCAGCATAACAAGGTCAGTGCATTTGCAAAGCCTTTCAAACTTTTCCGTGCTGTCAGGCGTAAAAGTGATGCCCGAGCTGTCAAGACAAGTGTGTATCCCCTTTTCCTTAGCCTTTTCAAAAAGCTCCGTAACAAAGTCTATTTGTACCAGAGGCTCACCGCCCGTGCAGGTAATTCCGCCGTTTTTCATGAACTCTTTTACCGAGTCATATTCCGCCAGCAGACTTTCAACCGTCCTCTTTGTACCCGTACCTATCTTCCAAGTATCAGGATTGTGGCAGTAAAGACATCTCATAGGACAGCCCTGAAAGAAAATAACAAACCTTATCCCCGGTCCGTCCACCGTACCAAAGCTTTCCGTAGAATGTATAAATCCCTCCATGGGATATCCCTCCTTTTTTATTTCGCATGAACGCACGCCCGTTCAGCCTGCACAAACCATTCTGTAGGGGACGGCGCCCTCGACGTCCCGTTTCTGCTCGCTCACAAATTTATATCACCGCATACCTATCCGCAAAAAGCAACAAACGAGCGGCAGCTCACCTCCACATAAAACAAGATGTTCCATGTAAGACGACGCCGACCGCCCGTGTGCATATTATCCGCAAAGAAACTCATTCTATGCGGCAAAGCTCAAATTAAAGGCTCTTGTGGAACGTTCTTGAAATAACGTCGTCCTGCTGCTCCTTAGTAAGCTTTACGAAGTTTACAGCGTAGCCTGAAACTCTGATAGTGAGCTGTGGATACTTCTCAGGGTGAGCCTGAGCGTCCAGAAGAGTTTCTCTGTTAAGTACATTTACATTAAGGTGATGACCGCCTTTTTCAGCATATCCGTCAAGAAGTCCGATAAGGTTGTCTACCTGTGCCTCTGTTGGTTCAAAGTTTGCCATAGTATTACATTCCTTTCTTAGTATTTATAGAAAACAAGCGGAGAACGAACCTCCGCCGTTTTCTAAAATAGGGAGTTAATCTTCATCTCTGTCAACAGCGTCCTCTTCTGTAGGCTGACAGCAAGCCGTCTTGCCGTCACCGCCACAATCGGAAGTGCTGTAAGTTTTAACGTTCAGACCTTCTTCAGTTTCGTCAATGTCTATCGTAAGATGACCCTGACCGCCCATCATAAGTCTGTCAATGACGTCAACAAGCTCGTTTACCTGAGCCTCGTCCTCGTCCTTTTTAACATTAAACCCCATCTTCGTTAAGCTCCTTAGCTATGCTTTCGATATCAAGGTCGCCCATGAATACCTTGTCGTCCTTGCCAAGAGCGTCAGGAATGATAGAGAATGTGTTTGAGATACCGTCCTGAGCGTGTCTGAATGGCAGCTTAGCAACTGAAGAAAGTGATGCAGAAGCGCCGTGAGTATCTCTGCCGTGCATTGGGTTAGCACCAGGAGCAAGAGGCACACCGATCTTTCTTCCGTCAGGTGTAGAACCAGTCTTCTTACCATAAACAACGTTAGATGTGATAGTAAGGATAGACATTGTAGGAACACCATCTCTGTATGTGTGGTGCTTTCTGATCTTGTCCATGAATGTTCTAACGAGGTCAACTGCGATCTTGTCAACTCTCTCGTCGTTGTTGCCATACTTAGGGAAATCGCCCTCAACTTCGTAGTCAGTTACGATTCCGTCCTCATCTCTGATGCACTTTACCTTAGCGTACTTGATAGCAGAAAGTGAGTCAGCAACAACTGACAGACCTGCGATACCAGTAGCGAAGTATCTCTTAACATCTCTGTCATGAAGAGCCATCTGAACTCTCTCATAAGAATACTTATCGTGCATATAGTGGATAACGTTCAGTGTATTTACATACAGACCAGCCAGCCACTCCATCATATCGTCATACTTAGCCATTACATCATCATAATCGAGGTAATCGCCTGTAACAGGACGATACTTAGGACCTACCTGTATCTTAAGTCTTTCGTCAACACCGCCGTTGATAGCATAAAGCAAGCACTTAGCAAGGTTAGCTCTTGCACCGAAGAACTGCATTTCCTTACCGATCCTCATTGAAGATACGCAGCAAGCGATAGCGTAGTCGTCGCCATGTGTAACTCTCATAAGGTCGTCGTTCTCATACTGGATAGCAGAAGTCTTGATAGAAGTCTTAGCACAGAACTTCTTGAAGTTTAAAGGAAGCTTTGTGCTCCACAGAACTGTCATGTTCGGCTCTGGTGCAGGACCAAGGTTCTCAAGTGTGTGGAGATATCTGAATGAAGTCTTTGTTACCATTGGAACGCCGTCGATAGAAACGCCGCCGATAGACTCTGTTACCCAAGTTGGGTCGCCTGAGAACAGTGAGTTGTACTCAGGTGTTCTAGCGAACTTAACAAGTCTGAGCTTCATGATGAAGTGGTCAACAAGCTCCTGAGCCTCCTGCTCTGTGAGGATACCTCTGTCCATATCTCTCTTGATGTAGATATCGATAAATGTAGAAGTTCTGCCAAGTGACATTGCAGCACCGTTCTGCTCCTTAACAGCAGCAAGGTAGCCGAAGTACATCCACTGGATAGCTTCCTTGGCGTTCTTAGCAGGACGTGAGATATCGTAGCCGTAGATCTCGCCAAGCTTCTTGAGTTCGCCAAGGGCTCTGATCTGCTCAGAAAGCTCTTCTCTGAGTCTGATGTTCTTAGAAGTCATTCTTACCAGTGAAGTAGCAAGCTGATCCTTCTTGTCCTCAACGAGATAGTCTATACCATAAAGAGCAACTCTTCTGTAGTCGCCTATGATTCTTCCTCTGCCGTAAGCGTCTGGAAGACCTGTGATGATAGCAGCGTGTCTGGCAAGCTTCATCTCAGGTGTGTAAGCGTCAAAAACGCCCTGATTGTGAGTTTTTCTATATTCAGTAAAGATCTTTACAACTTCAGGATCAACTGTGTAGCCGTTCTGCTCGCAAGCATTCATAGCCATTCTGATACCGCCGAAAGGCTGAAGAGAACGCTTGAAAGGCTTGTCAGTCTGGAAACCAACGATCTTTTCAAGATCCTTGTTAAGGTAACCAGGGCCGTGTGAGGTGATAGTAGAAACGATCTTAGTGTCCATATCGAGAACACCGCCGGCTTCTCTCTCCTTCTTTGAAAGCTCCATTACCTGTTCCCAGAGCTTAGTAGTTGCTTCTGTAGGGCCTGTAAGGAAGCTGTCGTCACCGTCATATGGTGTGAAGTTCTTCTGGATAAAATCACGAAGATTGATAGAAGTGTTTGACCATCTGCCGGGCTTAAAGCCTTCCCATTCGTCATAAAACTGTCTTTCCATTTTATACTCTCCTGACATAAGATTTCGGGCAGCACATATTACCTCAATATTCTGTATTGCATACCTATTAATAATACTACCGCTCGTATGTTAAAATAATAACATACTTCAAAATCAAAGTCAAGTCACATTCAGAAATATTACTCTTACGCCATACTTCTTTCATATGTTAGAATCGGTTACCCAATTCACGGAAAATTATTTGAATAAAAAAAGTGATCGCCTCCAAAAAGCTCAAACATTTTTCGCAACAAAAGCGATGCAGAGCATTCCGCTCCGACACCGCTTTGTAATTGATTTTTTTGGCAATTCTTCTATTGCTTTTCTGCACCGCTTAGCAGGCTTGCTCCTATTAAGGCTCTCTCCGCAGACCTTTTGCTCGCTTCGCTCGTGTGTGCTTTTACTTTGTGTTGGTGATTTGCTCGGTATGGCGCTGCCATTCCTCACTCCTCACTCCTCACTTAAAAACTACGCTCTCTCGACTTTGAGCAGATTTGTCGTTCCGCTCATTCCAAGCGGTACTCCTGCTGTAATAACGACAAGGTCGCCCTTCTTCAGATAGCCAAGCTCCACAGAACGCTCCAGAGCGTGTCTGATGAGTTCGTCAGTGTTTGTTTTCTCTTCGATAACGCCTGCTTTGATACCCCATGAAAGGCTGAGCTGATGATATGTTGTATCGTCAGTTGTAAGTGCGATTATAGGACAGTTCGGACGGAATTTTGAAAGCGTTCTTGCTGTTGTTCCGCCCTTTGTTACTGTCAGGATTGCTACAGCATTAAGGTCATGGGCAGTTGTAACAGTAGCGTGTGAGATAGCGTCAGTGATAGATGAATTTCTCTCGTCTGCTCTTTTCTTGAAACGTGAGATATAGTCGATATCCTTTTCGGTCGTTTCTGCGATAAGGCTCATGGTCTTGACAGCCTCAACAGGATATTTACCTGCGGCAGTTTCCCCTGAAAGCATTATAGCAGACGAGCCGTCATAAATAGCGTTTGCAACGTCGGTTATCTCGGCTCTTGTAGGACGTGCGTTTGTTATCATAGACTCCAGCATCTGAGTTGCTGTGATAACGTTCTTGCCTGCGTTGTAGGCTTTTCTGATAAGCTCTTTCTGGATAGCAGGTATCTGCTCGAAAGGTATCTCAACGCCCATATCTCCTCTTGCTACCATTATTCCGTCAGCAGCGTCAAGGATCTCGTCAATATTGGCAACGCCCTGAGCGTTTTCAATCTTAGCGATAATTCTAGGATTGAACCAGCCAAGGCTCTGGGTAAATTTTCTAAGATAAATAACGTCAGCGCCTGTTCTTACGAATGAAGCTGCGATATAGTCAAATCCCATTTTTGCGCCAAATTCAAGGTCAGCCATATCAGCATCAGAAATGTAAGGCATAGAAAGGTTTACGTCAGGAACGTTGATACCCTTGTGGTCGGAAACAACGCCGCCGTGAATTACTTCGCAAACGATGTCAGTGTTGTCAACTCTCAGTGCTTTCAGCTCGATATTTCCGTCATTGATAAGTATTCTGGTGCCTACAGAAACGTCCTTTGGAAGCTGTGGGAATGTGATAGAGCAGATAGTTTCGTCACCCTCCACTTCTCTTGTGGTAAGTGTGAATGTATCGCCGTCCTTGATAGTAACAGGCTTGTGATCCTTAAAGTTTTTAAGTCTTACCTCAGGTCCTTTTGTATCAAGAAGAGTTGCAATATTAACGCCAAGTTCTTCCCTTAGCTTGCATACAGTTTCAAAACGAGCCTTATGAACACTGTGGTCAGAGTGTGAGAAATTGAATCTCGCAACGTCCATGCCGTTTTTCATAAGCTCACGCATAATGTTTTCGTCATCTGTGGAAGGTCCGATAGTACATACGATCTTAGTTTTTTTCATTTTTACTCTCCTAACATACATTACTATTTCAACGCATTAGCGTTTTAATCCAAAAAAACAAAGCTTTTTCATTTATTATAACCGATTTTGACTTAATCGTCAATAGCGCAATGTATGATTTGTGTAAAATCGAAAAACAAAATCATACATTTTTCAAAACAAAAAACGGACGGTCTTAATAACCGCCCGTTCAACATCTTATCTTCCGAAGCAATCCTCGCAAAGCTCACGAAGATCCTTTGCCGCCTTTTCAATATCAGGCTGAGAAACCACCGCAGAAACTACCGCAGCGCCGTCAATACCCATGCCCTTAAAGTTCGGCACAGTTTTTTGATTAACTCCGCCTATTATTACTATAGGGATATCCACAGCCGCTCTTATTTCTGCAAGCTGTTCCTTTGTGACAGCTCTTGCGTCTGTCTTGGTGTTGGTGGCATACATTGCGCCAACGCCAAGGTAATCTGCACCGTCTGCCTGTGCTTTTTTAGCTTCTTCAAGAGTTGCCGCAGAAATACCTATTATCTTGTCCTCACCGAGGATTTTTCTTGCAACTGCACATGGCATATCGCTCTGTCCCAGATGAACGCCTGCACAATCAACAGCCTGTGCAATATCAAGTCTGTCGTTGATGATAAGCGGCACATTGTATTTGTCCGTTATCTTTTTTACTCTGACTGCAAGCTCATAGAACTCTCTTGAAGTGCAGTCCTTTTCTCTTAGCTGGATAACTGTACAGCCGCCTTTTACGCCCTCCTCTACCGACTGCTCGATAGTTTCGCAGGACATAAGTCCACGGTCAGTGCAGAGATAAAGCGTGTAGTCAATTTTCGATTTATCCATTTTTTTTACCCTCTTATCTTTTATCATAAAATAACTTCCATACCTGTCTTGTATGGCTTCAACCCTGCTTTTTCGTAAAATTTTCTTGCCGATGGATTACACTCCCACACGTTGAGAGTAACATTATAACAGCCCTGCTCCTTAGCGAATTTCTTCACCGCCTCGTAAAGTACCGAGCCGATATGCTGACCTCTGCAATTTTCATCAACGCACAGATCGTCGATATACAAAGTCTTTATATCCGTGAGAACATTGTCGCCCTTATGCTCCTGAAACACACAAAAAGCGTAGCCCTTCATAACATCATTTTCATCAACTGCGGCAAATATAGGCTTAGTTTTATCCTTGAGCATATCTTTAAGCTCGTTATCAGTATACTTTTTCGCACCCTTTTTAAAAAGGTCAGGTCTGCCCTGCTGATGAACTCTCTCTACCTGATAGAGCAAGCTGTTCATTTGCGGTATATCCTTTTCACAAGCAAATCTTACGGTCATTTTTCATTCTCCTTTGTATGAAAAAGTATAATATGCAATGCAAACGGACGAACACTGTTCGCCCCCCGCAAGCAACATCACCACATAAAATTTAGTGGCATCACATTGATATGATACCACTAGATCTGAAATATTGCAATACTAAACTTCTTCTATCTTAGCCTTAGCCGCAAACACCTGACTATTCATTTTGCTGATTGCGTCAATGATAGAAATATGGAAGCTTCCTGAGCCTATCTCTCCAGCATTTTCATATGCGAACTCGCCTGCTATGCCCATGCTTGCAATGCCTGTTACAGCGGCGGTATACATATCGTCGCAAGCACCTGCGAATGAGCCTACAAGTCCTGTTGTCATACAGCCTGTGCCTGTTACCTTTGAAAGATATGGGTGACCGTTTGATATCCTTGCGACTCTTTTTCCGTCTGTTATTGTATCCACCGCACCTGTGATAGCTGCAACGCAGTTATATTTTGCGGCTGTTTTTTTCGCAACGGAAACAGGGTCGTTTTTCTCGTCAGCTTCCGAGGTGTCAACACCCTTTGTGGAAACTTCTAGTCCTGCAAGATATGACATTTCAGAAAGATTTCCTCTGAGTATGCTTATTTTCACATTTTCAAGTATACGCTTTGCAGTTTCATTTCTGAAATTTGATGCGCCTGCTCCAACCGGGTCAAAAACCACAGGAACGCCAAGCTCGTTGGCTTTCTTTCCAGCAGCTACCATTGACTCGACCGTTCTTGCATTGAGAGTACCCATGTTTATAACGAGAGCCTTTGAGATAGAAGTTATATCTGCTGCTTCTGCGATATCGTCTGCCATGATAGGTGAAGCGCCAATGGCGAGAATGCAGTTTGCAACGTCATTTACAGTAACATAATTTGTGATACAATGCACCAAAGGGCATATATCTCTTACTTTATCGGCTGCTTTTGCACAGCTTTCAATTATAGTGCCCATTATGCTCTTACCTCCTTTGAGAAGCCAAGGAAATTATCAAATACTTTTGCCTTTTTAAGAGCTGTAACGATAACGATAGCAAGAACTGTACCGCCTGCACAGCTTACAAAGAAAGGCAGGATATAAACTGTTATTGCTGCAGCTGGTGCGCCAACGAGAAATCTTGCAACAGGGTATGCAAGAAGTCCGCCGAGGACTGACGTGCCGAAAAGCTCGCCGACATAAGCGGCAGGGAGCTTCTTTATGTACTTATAAAGCATACCTGCAACGAATGCGCCAACCATTGAGCCTGGGAACGCAAGGAGAGAGCCAAGTCCCAGAAGATTTCTGAGAAGTGCGGCTGTGAAGCCAACGCCCACTGCCCACGCAGGTCCAAGGAAAACTGCACCGATTATGTTTACAAGGTGCTGAACAGGTGCGCACTTTGAAGCGCCGATAGGGAACGAAACAAGCGAGCCTACCACTGCAAGAGCTACCAATACTGCTGCGAATACCAATTTGTGAATGTTTGTCTTTTTCATTTTTATTCCTCCATATCGTATCGCACCGCCGAACGAAAAAGAGCAAGTTATCCAGCGGCGCACAGACCGTGGCTATGCTATCCGCTCACGATCTGACGTAAATTATTTTCGGTCGGTGCTCCATTGCACCCTCTCACCCCGAAACACGGGTTCCCTCGCTGAATACTTTTTATGAAAAAGTTCGCAAGACGCTCCTCTTGCACATTACATTCTTTTTATATCTGCTCTCATGCAATTGTCCGATTTTTCGTACAATTGTCGAGCTGACATTCAATTTTTATATCATGCGGGCGAACGCTGTTCGCCACTACATCGAGTTTTCTACTTCTCTGAGCAGAATTTCACTTCTTTGCCCTCGAGTATCATGTTTGTTGTTCTAACGGCACACATCTTGCCGCACATTGAGCAGGTATGTCTGTCGGCAGGTGGGGTCTGCTCAAAGAATCTTCTTGCCTTTTCACCGTCAAGTGCTATCTCGAACATTTCGTCCCAATCCATTTTGTGACGTGCCGCTGCCATTTTATCGTCCATATCTCTTGCACCCTTTACGCCCTTTGCGATATCTGCGGCATGGGCTGCTATCTTGCTGGCGATTATGCCCTCCTTAACGTCGTCAACGTCAGGAAGTCTGAGATGCTCGGCAGGGGTAACATAGCAGAGGAAGTCTGCACCGCTTGCTGCGGCGATAGCTCCGCCGATAGCTGATGTGATATGGTCATAGCCAGGGGCGATATCTGTTACCAGAGGTCCAAGGACATAAAAAGGCGCACCGTGGCATATCTTCTTTTCCATTATCATATTTGCGGCGATCTCGTTCATTGCCATATGACCAGGGCCTTCTACCATTACCTGAACGTCCTTTTCCCACGCTCTCTTTGTGAGGTTGCCAAGCTCGATAAGCTCGGAGATCTGAGCGGCGTCAGAAGCGTCTGCAAGACATCCCGGACGGAGTGCGTCGCCAAGTGAGATAGTTACGTCATACTCTCTGAGTATTTCAAGCACCTCGTCATAATACTCAAAGAATGGGTTTTCATTGCCTGTCATCATCATCCATGCAAAAAGCAATGAACCGCCGCGGGAAACGATACGTCTGAAAGCTTCGATTGCACGTCTGTTGATACCTGCGTGGATAGTCATAAAGTCAACGCCCTCTTCTGCATGGGCTTTTACTACCTTAAGAAAGTCCTGAGCGGATATCTCAAGGAGGTCTTTATCAAGGTAGCCGATAGCGTCATACATAGGAACAGTGCCTATCATGGCAGGCGACTTTGCTACTAGCTCTTTTCTGAAAGTATTGGTCTTGCCGTAGTTTGACAGATCCATAATAGCTTCAGCGCCGAACTTGATAGCCATATCCACTTTCTGCATCTCAATGTCATAATTCTTAGCGTCCCCTGAGATACCGAGGTTTACATTTATCTTAGTTTTAAGACCTTTACCGATACCCTCGGCAGAGAGAGCAGTATGGTTTACGTTGGCAGGGATCGCCACCTGACCTGCCGCAACAAGAGCCATAAGCTCGTTTACGTCCATATTTTCTTTCTTAGCCACTGTTTCCATTTCAGGGGTAACGATACCCTTTTTAGCGGCTTCCATTTGAGTTTTATAATTTCTCATAGAACAGTTCCTTTCAAATCGTAATAGTCATAAAAGTGATTAACGGGGCTATGTCCTTTGCCCACTGTGAATGATTTTTCTATTGCCTCGGTGATATAGTTTTTCGCCTTTGTTACAGCGGAGAGCATATCCATACCGTGGGCAAGGTTTGCAGTTATGGCAGATGACAAAGTACAGCCAGTGCCATGGGTATTAGGCGAATCAACACGCTTGCAGGCAAGCTTATGAACGCCCTCTGGGGTACAGAGATAATCCACAGCGTCGCCAGTGAGATGACCGCCTTTGACGAGGACGTTTTTTACGCCCATATCCATTATTATCCTTGCGGCTTTTTCCATATGGTTTTCATTCTTTATCTCCAAGCCTGAGATAGCTTCAGCTTCGGGGATATTCGGTGTAAGGAGCGTAACTATAGGAAAGAGCTTTTCCCTCATGGTGGAAACAGTTCCGCCCTCAGAGAGAGCGTCGCCGCTTGTAGCGACCATGACGGGATCGCAGACGATAATACTTGGTTTATACTCATTAAGCTTATCCGCAACTGCTGAAATAATTTCGGCAGTTGGGAGCATACCGAGTTTTACGGCATCGACGTGGATATCCTCAAACACAGCGTCTATCTGTTTTTGTATCTCCTCAACGGGTACGTTGAAAACAGACAGCACACGGGTAGTATTTTCAGCGACGACAGAGGTAATAACGCTCATGCCGAAAGTTTCGTTAGCGCTGAAGGCTTTAAGGTCGGCTTGTATACCTGCGCCACCGGAGCAATCCGAACCTGCCACTGACAAACATTTTAACATACTTTATTCCTTTCTCATGGAAAAGGGGAAACAAAAAAACCTCCTGACCATGCAGGAGGTAAAATTTACACAAATTGCTTCCTACACTGGTATTGACCAACAGGTTCAAAGGGTCAGGTTTTACCTTCTCAACCCAGCGTTCATGCTTGGGTCCCCCTGCAAACTTTATTCGATTTTTCGCAGCTTTTCTGCTTTTTTATTATAACACTGGTCAGCGAAATTGTCAAGGAAAAATTGTGCAGATATCGCAAGTATTATCGAGCAAACAAAATCGGGCTGTCGAGGGCGCCAGCCCCTACAGTTATTCGACAGTTTGTTATGCCGCAAAATCGCTTCGCTTTACAGTATTCTCCTGATAGTGTTTATCTTTCCGCAATACTTGATATTTGCAAGAGGCTGTATTCTGATCCCATAATATGTACTCATGGCATGGACTATTTTCCCACCGCCTATATACATAGCTACATGGCCATAGTTATTACAGATTATCAGGTCGCCTGCTTCTATATTCTTCAAAGACACTGCTTTTCCCATTTTTGCCTGCGAATATACGCTGTTATACATATTCACACCGGCTTTTCTATAGGCTTGCATTGTCAATCCACAGCAGTCCGTTGCCTTATACTTTGTTCCACCCCAGACATATCTTCCGCCGTTCATGCTTGCGGCATAATCAACGGCTGTTTTTATTCTTGCTTTTCTCTCAGGTGTTCGCTTCACACCTTTTCCTACCTTGACGTACTTACCCTTATGATCGCCTTCATTGATAAGGACATAATTTGCTCCGCCGATATTCTTGTTCTGACCTGCCACACGCTTATTTTTATCGGTAGTGAGAGTACCCGACACAGCCACAGAGGTTTTTGTTTTTGAAGATTTCTTGAACCTACCGTTTTTAAAGCTATAAAGCTGAACGTTTTTATCTATATAATAGTATGTTTTTGCTGCTGTCTTTACGTTGAGGACCGATGATTCTGACTTGGCACTGCCGTTTACCGCTTTGACGGTGACTTTATATTTTGTGGAAGCTTTAAGATAAAGCTTGCCGTCATCGGTTATATTTATATAGTTATCCTTTTTAAGTGCCTGCCATGTATATTTTCTTACATAGCGTCCGTTTACATAGACCTCGAATGTAGTCTTTGATGAAAAGCTGGTGAGATTTTTTACTCCTGCTTCTATTTTGTTTGAATACGCTTGTCTTTTTATCAAAACAGGTTTTTTCATCGAGTCAGCAGCAGAAGCTGTTATAACATTCACATAAGTCTTAGCGGATCCCTGCGGTGCAAATGCCACAAAGCTTATCATTATAACTGATGAAATTATCACTGCTGTTATTTTTCTTATTATGTTGATAACGGATCAGTCCTTTCCGGTTTTTGTATTCATGTACTTATACGATTTCATTTATACTATTATACACCGTAAATTATTACAATCTGTAATATTTAAGTTTCTATTTTGTAAACCTTTATGATAGTATTATACATTTTTGTTTATAGTTAGTATGTTAATTTCCTATTTTAATGCAATTGTTGGTATTTTCTCTCATTATCATGAACGGCATATCATTCTTTATTAATATTATATAAATATAATTTATGACAATCTTACAAATATAAGAAAAACATCATCTTATGGTTTGGGCGATTTAATCAAGCAAATTCTATAAATTGGTATTAGTCTTTTGCATCATTTGCGAAAACGTTTGCTACCATAAAATTACAGTATTCTCATAGACTGAGAACGATATGTGAAAACTAAAATTATTTTGCGTAAATTAATTGTGAAAAGTGACAAAAAAGCCGTTCACAATCAGTGAAAAAGTTCTGAAAATTAATTTTTTATAAATAAAATATTGCGAATACCATTGACAAACATAGTTGACTGTAGTATAATTTCATTAGAAAATACAGAAAACGTTTAAGTTCAGTTACGAGGTATATATTTATAGTGGGTATAATGGAGGTCACGCTGATGAAAAGCATTAATTTTATGGGCGACAATGGTTTCAAAAAAGCACTTGAGAGCGTTGGTGTAACTGCAAGCAGCAGTATCAGCAGCGAGAAGATCTCGGGCTGTTTTAAATATGTTACGGCTGACGATATGTGTATTATCACTGGATACTGCGGTGACAGCCATATCGAAGTGCTGGAGCTTCCTTTTGAGCTTCGTGGCAAAAAGGTCATAGCTGTTGCAGGCGGTGCTTTCGCACATCTTTACGACCTTAAATGTGCTGTTATCTCAAAGGACGTTGTTATCATCGGAAGAAAGGCATTTTACAAATGCTGTTCACTGGTGAATGTGACTATACCTGAGAGCGTAAGGTTTATTGGTGAGATGGCATTCTGCGGTTGTGAATCTCTGAGATTTGCGACTATACCTGACGGTGTAGAAAGGATACTGCCATTCACATTCTACAATTGCGACAGTTTGGAGAGAGCTGACCTGCCTGAGAGCGTAAGAGAGATTGGCGAGTCTGCATTCGGTTTCTGCTCTTCAATGAAAGAAATTTGTCTTAATGAAAATATAGTTTCCATAGGAAACGGAGCTTTCCAGAACTGCATTTCTCTGAGAGAGCTTGAGATACCGGCAGCTATGATCGAGATCGCAGAGAATGCTTTCACATTCTGCTCAGGTCTGGAAGCGATCTCTATACCATTTGGAATCGAGGCTGTTGGCGACTACGCATTCTTCGGCTGCTCTGCTCTGAAAAAGGTTGAGTTCGCAGGATCTGTAAGAAAGATAGGCGAGTGTGCATTTGCACTTTGTGAGAAGCTCGAGAGCGTTTATCTTCCTGATTCCGTTAGCAGGATAGGCAAGAGAGCGTTTGCTCAGAATACTGTAGTTAAGACGGTGAGGATATCAGGCAAGATCGCTTATGTTGGAAGCGAGGCTTTCCGTGGCTGTAAGACTTTGAGAGAAGTTGTTATCCCATCATCTGTGAAGAAGCTTGGTGCAAAGGCTTTCGTTGATTGCTCTGAGTTAAGAAGCGTTGTTATTCAGCATGGTGCCGATGGCATTGCGGAGGACGCTTTTGAGAGAGGTGCAGCCTTGATCACTGCTGACGCTGTTCCTGCACTTGATGACGAAACATTCAGGATAGCCGAGGCTGTTTACAACAAAAATTTCGCTTTATAAAATATATAACCTCTGGATCGGGGCGGCAGCTTTTAAGTTGCCGCCCTTTTTCTGTCTATTCGCAGGCGGGATATAATAATCCAAGTCGGTAGGATATAGGTCATTGTCGGTGGTACATAAAAAAACGAGCGACCAAAGGTCGCCCTGCGATATGTAAACAAAAAAATACGCTCTGCATAATGCAGAACGTATTCAGTGGGGTGGGTAGTGAGATTCGAACTCACGGTCTTCAGTGCCACAAACTGACGCGTTAGGCCAGCTACGCTATACCCACCATACATATTAGAAGAAAATACTCGCAGCAGATTTTCATCTGGAACGAGTTTAATGGTACGCCATACTGGATTCGAACCAGTGACCTACCGCTTAGAAGGCGGTTGCTCTATCCAACTGAGCTAATGACGCATACTGTACTCATTAATATCTCAAACTCGGATAAAAGTTTAAGATATATTGGAGCGGGTGATGGGAATCGAACCCACATGACCAGCTTGGAAGGCTGGAGTTCTACCACTGAACTACACCCGCATACTGCCTGACCAGGCGTTTTTGGTGGTCTTTCAAGCTTACCGCTCAATCAACGATATTTATTATACCACTACAAGAGCCTTTTGTCAAGCACTTTTTTATATTTTTTTCATCTAAACTCAACTTTGTGCAATTTCACTTATTTGTTCTTTTTATGTTGTTTCATTTTATTCACTATAACATCTTTGAACAAAAAGCCAACGATACCTGCTACGAGAGCTACTCCAAGCACCACAAGTGCAACTGTGAAGTTGCCGCTTTTTACATTGCTCCCCAAAATCGTGGAGAGCATTATTGCCGGAAGTCTGCAAGGCATGACATAATAGAAAAAATCCTTCTTGCTTATGGGAGTCAGGGGGACGATATATGAGATAACGTCCTTGGGTATTCCCGGTATGAGATAGAGGATTATAAGGATAACGGTTAGCTTTTTCTCATTTTGCAGGAATTTGAATTTTTTTAGCTGTTTCTCGTCAACAAAGGCTTCCACTATTGGTCTGCCAAATTTTTTCACAAGCACGAATATTGCCATTGTGCCAAGGAGCGTACCTAAGAATGATAGCAACCCGCCCCAGAACCAGCCGAACAGCACTCCACCCACCACTTGTACAGGCGGTATGACCGCTATGACCACTTGAAGAGCTTGTATGAAAGTAAAGATAAGCACTCCCACAATGCCACTGTAGTTATCAAGCTTACGCTCCAAGGCTGCAATGCCTGCCTTGCTGTGAAGCGCTTTTATAAGAGGTATACACGCCACTGTAGCCATTGCTATGACCGCTATTATTGCAACAAGGCTTATTATCTGTATTTTTTTCTTGTGCCTTGCAGTTTGTATTTTCGCCTCGTTTAATATTTCTTTCTCTTGTTCTTCGTTCATAAAAACGTCACCGTCATTTTCTTCTGAGTATTTTTTTCCTAAACCAATTTATGTACATATCTGTCAACTGTGTGAGGGCATAGTCATAAATAAAGAAAAACAGGTTTGCCGCCGCCCACAGAACAAGCACGGCATACTTGCCAAACATCTCCATGCCCTCCAGCATATCCACCGAAGTAAAGATATACTGAAAAGCCAAAAAGAATATGACTATCGCCACATTGAACACTGCAAGCTTTATTGCCCACACAAGCAGGCGGTTTTTCTTCTGGTCGAGATAATATTTAAGTATTGGATAATACCCCATGAACAATATGAAAAGCAGGGTCGCTTCATAATTTGGGGTCACGAAAATGCTCAGCAGGCTCACTGCGCAATAGGTGGCTATCGCCCAGTTTTTATCCACCTCCACTATCATCACAACCATCATGAAGCCGGCGAAGGTAGGGATAGTATAATCGAGCATGGGCAAAAAGCTGCTTGAAAACATCAAAAGCAGGCAGACAGCAGAGCATATGCCGCCTAATGCCACTCGAAAAGCTATTTTATTTCTCATGGGTCTTTAGCAGCACGGTATAAGGTCGCCGCCCATCATTTCACAGCAGCAGTCTGCACAGCAAAGGGAGGAACAGCAGTCAGGGCCGCTCATGCCGCCTGCTTGGTAGCCCTGAGTTGGGTTGCCGCTCATATAGCCGCTTCGCTGTCTGTTCATCTGGGCTAACACGCTTTGATACTCCATGTTATTAGGGTCGAGCTGGACGGCTCTTGTGAAGTTGTTATAAGCCTCATTGAGCCAGCCTCTGCGGTGGCAGATAGTGCCTTTAAGGAAATACCACTCGGCATTTCTTTCCGAGGAGGACACATTATCAAGTATCTGATCTGCCTGAGTATAGCTTCCGCTTTGGATAAGGCTTCTGATATAGCCTGAGTCAAAGCCCTGCGAAGAGGCATAGCCGTCATAGCCGCTTTCTGCGGACTGGTATCCTCCCCCACGTCTTGAAGTCATGATCTGATCGTAGGCGGCGTTTATCTCGGACATTTTCTCCTCAGCTACGTCAGCTAGGGGGTTATCCTGATACTGGTCGGGGTGATATTTTTTCACAAGCTCTTTATAAGCTGATTTTATTTCAGCGTCTGAAGCTGTTGGGGATACACCTAAAATTTTGTAAGGGTCTTTGGAGATCATTGATCGTTATTTCCTTTCCTGTTATTGCGGAATTTTCCGCTTCTTATTTGAGTATAGACATTTTTAAGTCCAAGATACACGATATTATCAAGTATATCACGATATCTTTTAAGATCGAGCTTCACATAGATATCTGCCATTTCGCCCAGGGTGAAATTTATGCTGTCATCACAAAAGGCGTGAACTTTTTTGAGATAGTCCGCATTTATGCCCTCGGTGGGTGGAAATTTTGCAAGGAGCGGATTGTAGCTTTCACTCTCGTGGTCGTCGGGCAGGTCGTCAAGAGCGTCGCAGATATAGATAAATCTGCCGAGGAGATAGCCGAAACGTTCAAGGAGCGGTCGGCATTCGTCATGCTTGCTTGTAAGTCCGCCTGCAACGGCTTGCATCATAAGTGCGGTAGGCTCGCAGGCAAGGTCTATGCCTGCTGTTTTTTCACGCTCTATTTTATTTTGCAATTCCATTGCGTTTTCAACGGCAGGGGCAAGATCCGGATAGAGGCAAGCCGCTTTTTTATAGGGCTTTTTGAAAAAAGGCAGAAGTGCAAATGCGGCAAGCTTGCCTTTTAGCCCTTTATCAGCTATATCGTCACGGAGCTTATGATACGTGAGTATCACGGCGGCTGAGGACGTATATTTAAGATTGCAAGTACACTTTGCGCACATTGTTTTTTTGAAAGGGTGTGCGATACAGCGTTGCTTTTCTGCGTCAAGCTTCACTCCCCTCACAGAGAGATCCATAAGGGAGAGAAATGCGAAATCATAGCTAAGGGTAAAGCGTGTCACAAAGCCATAGCGCCTGCCCATATCCTTACAAAGTCCGCAGTAGACAGCTTTATAGATATCATATTCAAACATTCGCATATAGGGTTTGAAAGGGCGGACATATCCGAACATAGGCACTCCTTAGGTTTTCGTTACTATACATTATAAAACACGATTGTGTATATCCCGTGAAATATATAACATTATACAACAATTTTAAGATAAAAGTCAATAATTTTTATGATAAAAATAAGGGTGGGGTAATGGAGAAATCGAAAAGACGGACGGGATAAAAATAGGGCAAAATACAAAAGGGCGACCAAAGGCCGCCCCTACATCAGGTTTTTATAAACAAACGCCGTGATCAGGTCACAGCAAACTGTGAGTTATAGAGATCGGCATAGAATCCGTTCTTTGCCATAAGCTCATCATGACTTCCCTGCTCTACTATGTGTCCCGAATCCATTACTATGATAGTATCTGCGTTCTTGATAGTAGAAAGTCTATGGGCGATTATAAAGCTCGTTCTGCCTTGCATCATTTTCTCAAAGGCACGCTGTACCAATATCTCCGTACGGGTATCTATAGACGATGTAGCTTCGTCCAGAATGAGCATTGGCGGCAGGGAGAGCATTACTCGTGCGATACAAAGAAGCTGTTTCTGTCCTGCGGAGATAGTGCTGTAGCTGTCTGAAATAACGGTATCATAGCCCTTTGGCAGACGCTTTATAAAGCCGTGACAATGGGCTGACTTGGCGGCGGCTATCATTTCTTCCTCGGTGGCGTCAGGCTTGCCATAGCAGAGGTTCTCTCTTATGGTGCCTGTTTTCAGCCACGTTTCCTGCAAGACCATGCCGTACATACTTCTCATGGAGTCACGGGTACAATTCTTTATAGGCTCGCCGCTTATGCGTATCTCACCGCTGTCGGTATCGTAGAACCTCATAAGGAGGTTTATCATGGTGGTCTTGCCGCAGCCTGTTGGTCCTACGATAGCTGTACGCTGACCGCTCTTTACATGGAGGTTAAAATTCTCGATAAGCTTCACATCAGGCACATAGCTAAATGACACGTTGTCAACGTCCAATGTGCCGTCAACGGAGGTAAGGACAGTAGCGTTAGAGCTGTCAGGTATCTCCTCTGTTTCGTCTATGACCTCAAAAACACGCTTTGCAGAAGCGAATGCACTTTGAAGCTCGGTGATAACGCCTGATATTTCATTGAAAGGCTTTGTATACTGATTTGCATAGGTGAGGAAACAGCTAAGGTTACCAACTGTGAAGCCCACGCCTTTTATTACGGAGAGTGCGCCCACGATACCGACAGCCATGTAGACGAGGTTGTTTACAAAACGTGTGCATGGGTTGGTGAGTGAGGAGAAGAATGTGGCGTTAAGTCCAACTTTCTGGAGTTTCAGGTTCACTTCTTCAAACTGCTCCTCAGCTTCTTCCTGATAGCCGAATGCTGTTACTACCTTCTGATTGCCTGTCATTTCCTCAACAAGGCTGGTCATATCGCCTCTTGCAACTGACTGCTGGTGGAAAAGCTTGAATGTGTTCTTGGCGATAAATCTTGCGACAAATAGGGAAAGCGGAGTGAGGATAACCACGATAAGGGTTATTTTCACGTTGATGGAGAGCATGAATCCAAGTGTACCAAAAATTGTACATACGCCTGTGAAAAGCTGTGAAAAGCCCATGAGAAGTCCGTCTGACACCTGCTCCAAGTCGGAGATTATACGGCTGATTATATCACCGTGAGGGTGGGAGTCGATATAAGAAAGGGGTAGCTTTTGGAGCTTTGCGAAAGCATCGTTTCGGATATCTCTTACCACGCAATAGGTTATCTTATTTGTACAAAGTGACATGAGCCACTGGGCAATGCCTGTTACAGTGACTGTTACGCCAAGCTTGATGATGATATTGATAATTCCGTCAAAATCTACAAGTCCCTTGGCTATGATAAGGTCAACAGCGTTACCCACGAGGATAGGTGCATAAAGTGTGGTGGCAACGGTTATGACTGCAAAGACCATGGACAGTATGAACAGCCACATATGCGGTTTTGCGTATTTGAGAAGCGGTCTGAGAGCCGAGGTATCAAGCTTGTTTTTTGTGCTTTGCTTAGCCATTTGCCTGCGCCTCCTTTTCTGAAAGCTGTGAAAGGCATATTTCTTTATATACCTCGCAGCCCTTATAAAGCTCTGAATGAGTGCCGATACCTGCTATTTTGCCATCGTCAAGAACGATTATCTTATCGGCACTTTTTATAGATGAGATCCTCTGTGAAACTATGAAAACGGTCATGCCACTTGTTTTTTCGTGGATAGCTTTTCTTAGTCTTGCATCTGTGGCAAGGTCAAGGGCGGAGGCTGAGTCATCGAGAATGAGTATCTCAGGATCACCAACCAATGCTCTTGCAATGGTAAGTCTTTGACGCTGACCGCCTGAGAGGTTTTTGCCCTCCTGCAAGATCATTTCGTCAAGCTTATCAGGCTTTTTCTCTACAAAGTCTTTTGCCTGAGCGATATCAAGAGCGTTCCAGATATCCTCGTCCGTGGCGTTTTTATCACGCCACTGCATATTGTGTCTTATAGTACCCTTAAAGAGGACGGCTTTCTGAGGAACAATGCCTATCATACCTCTGAGCTGTGAGAATGGGTACTCTTTTACGTCAACGCCATCAACAAGGACTTCGCCCTGACGGACGTCATAAAATCTTGGTATAAGGTTGATAAGAGAGGTCTTACCTGAGCCTGTACCACCGATTATGCCGATAGTTTCGCCTTTCATGGCTTTGAAGCTTATATCCGAAAGGGAGTCGGCTTCGGCTGATGCGTACGAGAAGAAACAGTTTCTAAACTCTACGCATGGGGCATTACCGTCAGTTGCGACAGGCTTATTATCCTTATCGGATACACTTGGCTCCACATCGAAAACGTCGTTTATTCTGATAGCGGAAGCCTGCATTTTGGTGATATTTGTAACAAGTATCGCCATAGCAAGGAGTGCCAAAAGTATCTGGTTCATATAGTTTACAAGGGCTATCACTTCGCCCTGTGAGATAAAGCCTGTATAAACTGTTTTGCCGCCAAACCAAATGATAGCGATGATAGCGAAGTTTACGATAACATAGGTGGCAGGGTTCATAAGGGCGGAAATTCTTCCTGCAATTATCTGCTGACGTCTAAGTTCTTCGGTATTATCAGCGAACTCTTTCTCCTCGTCTTTCTGACGGGAAAAGGCTCTGATAACTCTTGCACCTGTGAGAGTTTCGCTTGTCATAAGGTTAGTTTTATCCAGCTTTTTCTGGATATTCTTATACTGCGGTATAGTGATGTGCATTATAAGGTAGATGACATAGGCAAGGCAAGGTGCGATTATCAGGAAGATAAGAGTAAGCTTCACTGAGATAGAGAATGCCATTATGATTGAACCAAGCACTATAAAAGGTGAACGGAGGAAAAGACGAAGGAGGATATTCACGCCCTGCTGAGCGGTATTGATATCCGCTGTCATTCTTGTGACGAGGGTATGGCTTCCAACGCTGTCTATTTCCGCATAGGACAGTGAATTGATATGCTTGAAAAGGTCACGTCGGAGGGCTGTTCCAAAGCCTAGGGACGCTTTTGCGGCGAAATACTGAGCAGTCAGCGCACAAGCCAGACCACAGAAGGCGAGGAGAACAAGCACGCCACCCATTTTATAGATGTAGGGCTTATCTTGATTTTTTATGCCCACGTCGATGATATTAGCCATAACGAGCGGCACTGCAAGCTCGAAGCAGGCTTCGATAAGCTTAAACAGCGGACCGATTATGCTTTCTTTTTTATAGTTTTTCAGATACCTAAAAAGCTTCAGCATTTTTCTTTCTCCCAACTAAATAAAATCATATAAATTTTATTATATCATATGTTTTTGTACATTTGTAGACGAATAAGTTAATTCTTTAAAAAAGTGGGGGATAATGCAGGGGCAAAAAATTTGCACGTCTTTATACACCGGCATAGTTTGTGATGATTCAAGCCTCGCTCCTCCGAGCGGGACGCCGAGGGCGTCGTCCCCTACAATAATCATCGCCGCAGGCGATACCTTCATTCCTCATTTCTCATTCCTCATTCCTCACTCCTCACTTCTCATTCCTCACTTCTAAAAAAGGGGGTTGACAAAAGGGTGAAAGTGTGCTATAGTCATATCAATAGGTTTAAATGCTATGACGGAAATAAGTAGCCTTTTGCGAAATTTCAGAGAGCTTTCGGTCGGTGCGAGAAAGCATTTCTACAAAGTGTGAATACATTCCTGAGCTGTTCGCTGAGAAAGCTTTTGCGTAAGGCGAAACGGTTTGCACACGTTACAGTGCTATGGCTTCGCTTTCTGCTGAGCCTGCAAGGTCGGGAGTTTCCCGATAAACTGAGGTGGTACCACGATGATTCGTCCTCTGACAGATATTCTGTCAGAGGATTTTTTATTTATGTACCGCAAAAAAATAATACGGAGGTATGAAAAATGACAGTATTTGAAGAACTGAAAAGAAGAGGTCTTCTCGCTCAGCTTACTGATGAGGAGGAAATAAAGGAGCTTATCAACGCTGGTAAGGCTACTTTCTACATCGGCTTTGACCCGACCGCTGATTCTCTCCACGTTGGTCACTTTATGGCACTTTGCCTTATGAAGCGTTTGCAAATGGCTGGCAACAAGCCTATCGTTCTTATAGGCGGCGGTACGGCTATGATAGGCGACCCGTCAGGCAAAACAGATATGAGAAAAATGATGACAAAGGAAACTATCAACCACAATGTTGAATGTTTCAAAAAGCAGATGTCACACTTCATTGATTTTTCTGATGACAAGGCTATTATCGTAAACAATGGTGATTGGCTTCTCGACCTTAATTATGTTGATGTGCTTCGTGACGTTGGTGCTTGCTTCTCTGTAAACAAGATGCTTACATTTGAGTGCTACAAGCAGAGAATGGAAAGAGGTCTTACTTTCCTTGAGTTCAACTACATGATAATGCAGTCTTACGACTTCTACAGACTTTTCCAGGATTACGGCTGTAATATGCAGTTCGGCGGTGACGATCAGTGGGCTAATATGCTGGGAGGCACTGAGCTTATCAGAAAGAAGCTTGGCAAGGACGCTTATGCAATGACTATCACTCTGCTTCTTAACTCTGAGGGCAAGAAAATGGGCAAGACAGAAAAGGGCGCTGTATGGCTCGACCCTGAAAAAACTTCTCCATACGAGTTCTATCAGTATTGGAGAAACGTTGGTGACGCTGATGTTATCAAGTGCCTGAAGATGCTCACATTCGTTCCTATCGAGGAGATAGAGGAAATGGAGAAACACATGGAGGGTGCTGAATACAACAAGGCTAAGGAGCTTTTGGCTTACGAGCTGACAAAGCTTGTTCACGGCAAGGAGGAGGCTGACAAGGCTGACGCTGCGGCAAAGGCTATTTTTGCAGGCGGCGGAAACAGCGATGATATGCCTAGCACGACTATTGCGGCGGCTGATCTTACTGACGGCAAGATAGGTATTCTTACGCTTCTTGTTAAGTGTGGTCTTTGTCCTTCAAACGGTGAGGCTAGACGTCTTGTTACTCAGAACGGTATTGCAGTGAATGGTGAGAAGTTCACTGACCCTAAGGGTCTTGTTGATCTCTCTGAGCCTGTTGTTATCAAAAAGGGTAAGAAGATCTTCCACAAGGCTATTGCGGAATAATATAGTACAAAATAATTTCCACGGGTGGACAGAAGTTCACCCGTTTTTTTGTATATGAATATATGGTATTTTGCAATATTCATAAACATTCACACAAAATACATATAAGGTTTAGCTATATTTAAAGTTATTCATATATACTTTTAATCAAAGGAAAGTTTACACGAAGCATACGAAAAAATCACGAAAAGAGGCGTGGATATGAATGGCAATCAGGAAGTGTTCAGACGGATAGAGAAAAAATATATCGTTGATGAACCGACTTATGAAAAGCTTATAAAAAAGCTCGATGGGCATTTTGTCAAAGACAGATATTACAAAAGCACTATCTGCAACATATATTATGACACACCAAGTCATCAGCTTGTGAGAAACTCCATTGAAAAGCCTGTTTACAAAGAAAAGCTGAGAGTGAGGAGCTACGGCGTACCTAATGATGAAGACATGGTCTTTGTGGAGCTTAAAAAGAAATACAAGGGTGTGGTCTACAAGAGGCGTATTGAAATGACCCTTGCACAGACCCGTGATTTCTTTGCAGGCAAAGATGTACCTCATGATAATCCGCAGATAGAGAACGAGCTGAAATATTTTCTCAAATTCTATGAGGGCATTGCTCCTGCTATGTATCTGAGTTATGACAGGCTTGCTTACTGCGGTGCAGAAGACCCGTCCCTTAGGCTGACCTTTGACACGCACATTCTTTACCGTGAGGAGCAAAAGGAGCTTGACAAGGGCATTTGGGGCAAAGAGCTTCTGCCTGCTGGCATGAGGGTAATGGAGATAAAGATACCAAATGCTATGCCACTTTGGTTATCGGCTATACTTGATGAACTGGAGATATATCCTGCGTCATTCTCAAAATACGGAACTGCGTATTTTAATGAATTTTCTGAAAAAATACATAAAGGTAAGGTGATAAGCTGTGCTTAATTCAACTACTCTTGCGGCTACTACTGTGACCACCACTGAAACGACCGTGGCGGCGATAACTACAAACGAATTTGTTTTCTGCACTGCGGCTTCGTTGGTGCTTGGTCTTATAATAGCGTTTGCTTTCAACTTCAGGCAGAAAAAAACAAAGAGCTTTATGATGACGCTTGCTTTGCTGCCTGTGATAGTACAGGTAGTGATAATGCTTGTAAACGGAAACATCGGTACTGGTGTGGCTGTTATGGGTGCATTCAGCTTGGTAAGATTCCGTTCTGTACCGGGAAGTGCCATGGACATTTGTGCTATATTCCTTTCAATGGCTGTCGGTCTTGCGACGGGCACGAACCACCTTGCGTTGGCTCTTATGCTTGCTGTGTGCGTGAGCCTGCTGAACATTATTTACACGCTTCTGCCTATTGGCAAAAAGAAGTCGGGTCACAAGGATCTTAGTATCACTATCCCTGAAAGCCTTGATTACACCGAGGTATTTGACGATATATTTGAAAAGTATCTTTCAGAATGTGAGCTTGTTTCGGTAAAGACCACAAATATGGGAAGTCTTTTCAAGCTGAAATATCGCATAGAGCTAAAGGGTGATGCTAATGAAAAGAAGCTTATTGACGAACTTAGATGCAGAAACGGCAACCTTGAGATAATGTGTGCAGTGGCAGCAGACATTGAGGAACAATCATTCTGACAAAATAACAAAAGTATCCATAAGCAAAACCGCACAAGACTAAAGCGGTCTTGTGCGGCTTTTTTCAACCTTTTTTACCATACAAGGGGGTATTTTTCATGAAAATTTCGGACACTAAAAAGCTGGCAGCTATCACGGCGGCGTTTTTTATCACGGTAGCGGCTTTTTCAGGCTGTTCAGAGAGTGCAAATTCTTCACAGACCACAAGCAGTGTTTCTCAGGCGGCAAAGTCTGACATTGACGCAAGCATTGCGGCAGAGGACATTGACGTTGGATATGACGAGGAAAGCTCAGTAGGGATTACATTTGCTGATGGCAGTGCGGCTATAGACGGTGAGGGTGCGACCTCAGAAGGGGAAACTGTTACCATTTCGCAGGCAGGCACTTACATTCTTTCAGGCACAGCGACAAACGGCAGGATAATCGTTTCAGCGGACAAGACGGCTGAAATAAAGCTTATTTTCAATGGAGTTGACATAACTTGTGCTGACAACGCTCCCCTGCTTGTGAGCAAAGCTAAAAAAGTTTATATCGTGCTGGAGGACGGCACAGAGAACGTTTTGACGGACAGTGCAAGCTACTCTTTAGGAGAAGATGACAGCAACACAGACGGTGCTATTTTCTCCAAAGCCGACCTTACTATAAACGGCAGCGGTACACTTACTGTGAATGCAAACTACAAGCACGGCATAGTTTCAAAGGACGATCTTGTTATCACTGACGGCAATATCAATGTGACCTCGGCTTCAACCGCTATGGTGGGCAAGGACAGCGTTAAGATATCTGGCGGAACATTCAACATTTCCGCAAGCACGAACGGCATAAAATCCACTAACACAGAGGCTTCTGACAAAGGCTTTATAAGCGTGACAGGGGGAAGCTTCACAGTAGTCGCAAACAATGACGCATTCGAGGCGGAAACTGTGCTTTCTATGGAGGGCGGAAGCTTTGACATCACCACAGGCGGTGGAAGTGCAAACGCTTCTATGAAGTCTGACGGCACGCCAAACAAAAATTGGCAGAACGACATGGGCAACGGTGGTGGTGGTCCGAACGGAATGGGCAGACCTGACGATAACGGAAACGGCACGGGAGGCAAACCGCCTGCAATGCCTACGTCTGACGACACAGGGCTTACCATAGAAACTGCTGCTAACAGGACCACTGACAGCACAGATACAACGGACAACACTTCAACATCTGCAAAGGCTTTAAAGGCAGGCAACGAGGTAAACATAAGCGGCGGCGAGTTCAAGATAGATTCGGCAGACGATTCAGTACACAGCAACGGAAACATTGTTATAACAGGGGGAAACATTTCTGTGGCGTCGGGTGACAACGGAATGCACGCTGACGGAAATCTGACCATATCCGACGGCACTGTAGACATCACAAAGAGCTATGAGGGCATCGAGGGATCTATCGTGACAATAGACGGTGGCACCATATCAGTGGTAGCAAGCGATGACGGAATAAACTGCGCAGGCGGAAGCGACACTGGATCAACAGACAGAATGGGTGCTGACCAATTCTCGTCACAGGACGGTGTTGAACTTAACATCAACGGAGGAACTATAACCATTGACGCTGAAGGCGACGGACTTGACTCAAATGGCAACTTCACAATGGCAGGCGGTACAGTTTACGTTTGCGGACCTACTAATGGTGGCAACGGTGCACTTGACTACAACGGCACTGCAACTGTAACAGGGGGAACGCTCATCGCCTGTGGTGCAGTTGGAATGGAAGAAGGCTTCGGTGACAACTCCACACAATACAGTGTTCTGCACGATCTTGGTTCGACAGTTTCAGCAAACGAAAAACTGACTATCACTGACAGTGACGGCAAGGAGATCTTGAGCTTTACCCCTAAAAAAACTTGGCAGAGCGTTGTATTCACAAGCGCTGACCTAAAGGAAGGCGAAACCTACACCATTACGGCAGGGTCGCAGTCGGAAACCGTGACTATTGACGGCATTGTTACTTCTAATTCCAAGGGAATGAACTTTGGCAGAGGTCATGGCGGAGGACGTGGTTTCTGATATGAACGACAAAAGGACGAACTTGGGGTTCGTCCTTTTTTATTTGGCTGATTTATCGTTCATAGTATGCGGGACGTCGAGGGCGCCGTCCCCTACATTTGTGTAATATAAATCGTAGGGACTAACAGTGTTTACCCATATTTGCTCACCTTTGTTGTATACATACGCAAAAAAAGACCGCCTCATGATGAAGCGGTCTTTAGTAAGCAATTTAGTCTTGGCTGTGCAGATTATGCAAGCTCAGCAAAGTACTTGATTGTTCTTACCATCTGTGATGTGTAAGAGTTCTCGTTGTCGTACCAAGAAACTACCTGTACCTCATAGAGGTCATCAGCGATCTTAGATACCATTGTCTGAGTAGCATCGAAGAGTGAACCAAATCTCATGCCGATAACGTCAGAAGAAACGATTGGATCCTCGTTGTAGCCAAATGACTCAGAAGATGCAGCCTTCATAGCAGCGTTGATGCCTTCAACTGTTACGTCAGCGCCCTTTACAACTGCTGTAAGGATTGTTGTTGAACCAGTTGGAACTGGAACTCTCTGTGCAGAACCGATGAGCTTGCCGTTAAGCTCTGGGATTACAAGGCCGATAGCCTTTGCAGCACCTGTTGAGTTAGGAACGATGTTTGCAGCACCAGCTCTTGCTCTTCTCAGGTCACCCTTTCTGTGAGGACCATCGAGGATCATCTGGTCGCCTGTGTAAGCATGGATAGTGCTCATGATACCGCTCTGGATTGGAGCATACTTGTTAAGAGCATTAGCCATAGGAGCAAGACAGTTTGTTGTGCAAGATGCAGCTGAAATGATTGTATCGTCAGCTGTAAGTGTCTTCTCGTTTACTGAGTAAACGATAGTCTTGAGGTCGTTACCAGCAGGAGCTGAGATAACTACCTTCTTAGCACCAGCATCGAGGTGAGCCTGGCTCTTAGCCTTTGATGTATAGAAGCCTGTGCACTCGAGAACTACGTCTACACCAAGCTTGCCCCAAGGACAATCCTTAGCGTCCTTTTCTGCATAAATCTGAAGAGTCTTGCCGTCAACAGTGATAGTATTAGCCTCATCATCAGCTGATACTGTGTGAAGGTTCTCACCGATCTTACCACAGTAACCGCCCTGAGCTGTATCATACTTAAGAAGATCAGCGAGCATTGAAGGCTTTGTCAGGTCGTTGATTGCAACTACCTCGTAGCCCTCTGCGCCAAACATCTGTCTGAATGCAAGACGTCCAATACGTCCAAAACCATTAATTGCGACTTTAACTGCCATAATTAATTTACCTCCTAAAAATTTTTCTGTATTTATTATACTACATTTTTCTATACATTGCAAGTGTTTTTACAAAAAACTTAGAACTTTTTTTTCTTTAAGGCAATACCGTACAAAGCCGTCAGGCGAGCTTTGTGCGGTGTTGCCTTAAAACTTCACCGTAAAGCCATCAGAGTCTTAATCCGTCAAAGCACTGCTAAATTCTTTAAAATATGATCAAATATTGATGATTTTTTATTGACTACCCCGACAGTTTAGGTTATAATATTTACATGAGATCTTTATGAAAGGCAGGCTAACAAAGTGGAACTGACATCTTCTGTGAAAGAGATATACGCTCAGTCTGAGGAAAACATTATCCTCACTGACGCTGAGCTTAATGTCATTTGGAAAAATCATGGCGATCTGCCTGATGTTATAGATATTTCTGCTTTATGCGATACTCCGGAAAACGCTTTCATTCTGCCTGTTGAAAAGACAGCTACCTTTGAATATAAGGGCAGGTTTGCAGACTCAGCGGCAATGCGGTTTGAACCGCTGAGAGATAATGGCATTATAACGAATTATCTCATACACTATTACTCCTGCATGGACATAGAACGTCTTTCGGACAAGTCTGGATATTTACGCTTCAAATCGAATTTTCTCGGCAACATAAGGATGGAGCTTTCTAAAATGTTAGCGATGCTTGACAGCCAAAAGAATTCCTTCTCTTCAAAAGCCGGCACTGAATATGAGCATTTTGACCATGAGGCAAGACTTCGTATACTGAAGACTTTTTCCGCAACGGTGAACATGACAGAACTTGCAAAATATTTCAGCGGCAATTTCACAACTGAATATCAGAGCCTATCAGACATATGCGGTGAGGTATGCGACGAAGAAGGCAATTTGCTTGAGGAGGACGGCTGTATTTTCAGATACTCCATCGACCCGTGCATTTATTTTGAAACAAACAAAAGCCTTATTAAAAATGTGCTTGTAAATCTGCTTGTGAACGCATATATGTACAATGACAAGGAACAGCGGCAGGTGGAGCTTATCCTAAAAACTGAGGACGACAGGATAATACTATCAGTAAGTGATAACGGCAACGGCATGACAGACGATGTATGGCAGGCGGCTATCACGCCCTTTGGCACATTCCAGAAATACAGTAGCAGTGAGGCGTTGGGGCTTGCACTGGCAAAATGCTTTTGCGACCGTTTTGACGGTGAACTAAGTTATCGCAGCGAGATCGGCAAAGGCACTTGTGTGACCATGAGTTTCCCATGTGACAGCCGTGGTTTGCCGAAAGAGTTCCATGTGAGCAGAATGCCACCCATACCGAACCCATACGGCAGTACCTACTGCATAATGGCTAAAGGGCTTGACCCGCTGAAATAGGGTTTGGGCAATATACAGAGCAAGTGAATAGATGAAATACAAAAAAAGGCAGTGCCGATTTTCTCGGTACTGCCTTGATTATTTTATGGAAATTAGTCCTTGATGATAGACTTACCTGTCATTTCCTTTGGCTGCTCAAGACCCATGAGTTTGAGCATTGTTGGTGAAAGGTCAGCAAGCACGCCGCCCTCTCTGATAAGAACATTGCCTGCGCCTGCGATAATAAGAGGTACAAGGTTGGTTGTGTGGGCTGTGAATGGAGAGCCGTCCTCTTCCATCATCTTATCTGCGTTGCCGTGGTCTGCTGTGATAAGTGCTATACCGCCCTTTGCAAGAACTGCGTCAACCGTTTTGCCTACGCACTCGTCAACTGCTTCTACTGCTGCTACGGCTGCGTCGAACACGCCTGTGTGACCTACCATATCGCAGTTTGCATAGTTGAGGATAATTGCGTCATACTTGTCAGACTCTATTCTCTTGAGAACTTCGTCGCAAACAAGATATGCACTCATTTCAGGCTGGAGGTCATAAGTTGCTACCTTTGGTGAATTGATGAGGGCTCTGTCCTCGTTCTCAAAAGGAGCTTCTACGCCACCGTTGAAGAAGAATGTAACGTGTGCATACTTCTCTGTTTCGGCAATTCTAAGCTGTGAAAGACCCTTCTTTGCGATATACTCGCCGAAAGTATTTTCAAGGCTTGCTGGCTTGAATGCAACGTCAACGTTTGGCATTGTTGCGTCATACTGTGTCATGCAGACATAGTAAAGTGGAAATCTGCCGTTTCTTCTTTCAAAGCCTGTGAAGTCGTCGTCAACGAGAGTTCTTGTTATCTCTCTTGCTCTGTCAGGACGGAAGTTGAAGAAGATAACGCTGTCGTTTGCGGATATCTTGCCGTTCTCATCGATAACTGTAGGAACAACGAACTCGTCTGTAACGTCAGCGGCATAGGAAGCCTTGATAGCGTCAACTGCGTTATCAGCCTTATTGCCCTCGCCGTATACCATTGCGTCATAAGCCTTGCCTACACGCTCCCAACGGTTATCTCTGTCCATTGCATAGTAACGTCCCATTACTGTTGCTATCTTGCCGACACCAATTTCCTTGAGCTTTTCTTCAAGCTCAGCTACGAAGTCAACACCGCTTGTAGGAGGAACATCTCTGCCGTCCATGAAGCAATGAACGTATACCTTTGTAAGACCTGCTTTCTTAGCAAGCTCCAAAAGGCCGTAGAGGTGTGAATTATGTGAGTGAACGCCGCCGTTTGAAAGAAGCCCGAACAGGTGGAGTGCGCTGTCATTCTTCTTGCAGTTCTCAACGGCTGCTGTGAAAGCTTCGTTTGAGAAGAATTCGCCGTCCTTGATGGACTTTGTAATTCTTGTAAGCTCCTGATAAACTATTCTTCCTGCACCGATATTTGTATGGCCTACCTCTGAGTTACCCATCTGTCCCTCAGGAAGTCCAACGTCCATGCCGCTTGCACCGATAAGAGTGTGCGGATAGTTGGCAAGAAGTCTGTCGATATTAGGTGTTTTGGCAGCTCTGATAGCGTTGCCGTAATCCTTGTGATTATAGCCGAAGCCGTCCATAATGATAAGTGCTATGGGTTTCTTTGACATATTTCTTAGTCCTTTCAACATCATTTATATTCGTATTATCCCCAATAACCGCCATTTTCAAGGAAGCTCAGGACATATTCCTTAAATTCCTTGGCAGTATCGTCGCTTGTGTAATAGGTCTTTGCGCCGATACGGACATAGTTACTCTCTCCTGCTTCATAGTAGATAGCCGGACCTTCTGAACATTTTATATCCAGCCAATCGCCGCCAACAACGAACTCCTTTGAATCCGGCTCTTTTTCTTCTGCGTTTTCCATGACTTTCGTGCGGAACTCTGTTATCTTGTCGAGAAGCTCGCTGTCTGTGAACTCAACGCCGCTAAGGAGCTTACTAGAGTCCATTTTGATAGTTACATTTTCAAGCTGAGCCTCAGATGTTGTCTGAGTGCTTTCTGACGCTGGTGCGCTGCTTTCGTCAACGCTTCCGCAGGCTGCAAATGACATACACATGGATAATACTAATGCTGCAAATATTATTTTTTTCACAGTTGCGTCCCCCTGTTCAAAAAAAGCAGAGGACAGCCGCAGCCGTCCCCTGCGGAACTCTTTATTTGTTTGTTCTTGTGACGAATGATATTTTACCCCTAGATATCCGTCTGTTAATTAGCCCTCAACAGCAGCCTGAACGATAGTGTTGAAGTCAGCAGCCTTCAGTGAAGCACCGCCGATAAGACCGCCGTCTACGTTCTCCTTAGAAAGAAGCTCTGCGCAGTTCTTAGCGTTCATTGAGCCGCCGTACTGAATTGTAACTGCCTCTGCTGTAGCCTCGTCATAGATCTTAGCAAGTGTTGCTCTGATGAATGCGCAAACTTCCTCTGCCTGATCTGCTGTAGCTGTCTTGCCTGTGCCGATAGCCCATACTGGCTCGTAAGCGATAACGGACTTCTTAACGTCCTCTGCTGATACGCCGAAGAAATCAAGCTTTACCTGTCTTGCGATAACTTCCTCTGTGATGTTGCACTCACGCTCCCAGAGAAGCTCGCCAACGCAAACGATAGGCTTAAGACCAGCTGCGAGAGCTGCCTTTGTTCTCTTGTTTACTGTTTCGTCTGTTTCACCGAAATACTGTCTTCTCTCAGAGTGACCGATAACAACGTACTCAACGCCAAGCTCAACGAGCATATCTGCTGAAATCTCGCCTGTGAAAGCGCCGCTCTTCTCAAAGTGAACGTTCTCTGCACCGATCTTTACGTTTGAACCTGCTGTTGCGTTGATAGCAGTTTCAAGGTTTGTGAAAGGTACGCAAGCGATAACTTCTACCTTGCCCTCAGCGTTTGCAACCAATGGCTTGATAGCTTCGAGAAGCTCCTTAGCCTCAGGTCTTGTCTTGTTCATTTTCCAGTTTCCTGCAATAATTGCTTTTCTTACAGCTTTTTTCATGATAAAAAACTCCTTTATCTTTTATAGGGAACAGAAAAACTGCTCCTGCTAGTTTTCCAAGTCTATTATACAACATTCCCTCGTATTTGTCAACTAATTAACAAAGGCTTGGACTTATTTTATCTGTTTTTTACAGCTTGTCTATAAGCATAACGACACCGAAAACGCCAAGCAGGACACCGATAGCGATAGCCGCATAGCCGAAAGGCGTTTTCTCCTCTTTTTCCTCGGCTTCCTTTTCCTCCTCAGTGACTTCTACCTTTGATTTTTCATCGTCAAGGTAAAATTCCTGTGGGTTTTCTGGGTTATACTTTATGTCTATCATGTCGCCTTTTTCATAGCCGTTGTCTGTGACTATCTGGGTATATTTCTCGCCGTCAATGGTATAGCCTATTTTCCACTCGGTAAAAACTCTGTCCTCACCGCCGTTGAAGTCAGGCATTGTGGTCTTGATCTTCTGCAAGGCTTTTGCCTGAGTTGGTTCGTAGTGATCCTCCTCCGGAATATTATGTTCCTGCTCAGGAAAAAAGCGATAGCCCTGCAAGGCTTTTATACCGAAATAGATAAGTCCAATGCCTGTGAGCAGAAGAATTATTCCGCCTATGCCCTGCCAGCCTAATCCGCTTTTTGCAAGTAGTGTTATTTCATTCATTTTTACTACCTCGATTTCTGCATAAAAAAGGGACAGGCAAAACCTGCCTGCCCCTAGCTTATAGCTTAGTAAGATATATTACTTGTCAGCAATTACGTCGATACCTGGGAGTACCTTGCCCTCGAGGTATTCAAGTGAAGCTCCGCCGCCTGTTGAGATGTGTGACATCTTATCAGCAAAGCCAAGCTGGATAACTGCTGCTGCTGAGTCGCCGCCGCCGATGATAGTTGTAGCGTCTGTTTCAGCAAGTGCCTTTGCAACTGCGATAGTACCCTTTGCAAGTGTTGGGTTCTCGAACACACCCATAGGACCGTTCCAAACAACTGTCTTTGCAGACTTAACAGCCTCGCCGAAGAGAGCCTGTGTCTTTGTGCCGATATCAAGGCCTTCCTTGTCAGCTGGGATCTTGTCAGAATCAACAACTTCTACGTCGATAGGAGCGTCGATTGGATCAGGGAAACCTGCTGCAACTGTTGTGTCGATAGGGAGAAGAAGCTTCTTGCCAAGCTTTTCAGCCTTTGCCATCATTTCCTTGCAGTAGTCGATCTTTGTATCGTCAACGAGGGAAAGACCAACTTCCTTGCCCTGTGCCTTAAGGAATGTATATGCCATACCGCCGCCGATGATAAGTGTATCGCACTTCTCGAGGAGGTTTGAGATAACGTTGAGCTTATCTGCTACCTTTGCGCCGCCGAGAATAGCAACGAATGGTCTAACAGGTGTTTCAACTGCATTTCCGAGATAGTTGATCTCCTTCTGCATGAGGTAACCAACTGCTGTTTCCTTAACGAACTTTGTAACGCCTGCTGTAGAAGCATGAGCTCTGTGAGCTGAACCGAAAGCGTCCATTACGAACACTTCGTCGTCAACGAGGTCAGCAAGTTCCTTAGCGAAAGCTTCGCCGTTCTTTGTTTCCTCTGCGCCTCTGAATCTTGTGTTCTCAAGAACAACGATATCACCGTCAGCCATTTCAGCAACTGCCTTCTTAGCGTTGTCGCCTACTACTGTATCGTCGGCTGCGAATGTTACCTTTGTTTCAGGAAGAAGCTCTGCAAGTCTTGCAGCAGCAGGAGCAAGTGAGAACTTAGCCTCTGGGCCGTTCTTTGGCTTGCCAAGATGTGAACACAGAACTACCTTGCCGCCGTCAGCTACCAGCTTCTTGATAGTTGGGAGAGCAGCTGTTATTCTGTTATCGTTTGTAATAACGCCGTCCTTAAGAGGAACGTTAAAGTCAACTCTTACGAGTACCTTTTTGCCCTTTACATTAATGTCATCAACAGTAACTTTGTTTAAACCTGCCATTTTAAAGACACCTCTCAATTTAATTTTTTAATTCACGTTGTTAAAAAACTAACAACCTTACCTTTATTATATAACATACCGTCATAAAAATCAAGTATTTTTTTATAATTTTTACCCTGATTTTATAACTTTAGGCTTTTAAAGTGCGTCTACCTTTATCTCTCCGTTGTCAGCGGATATTGCCACGGCGGACACCGCTCTCTCGCCCTTGTCTATAAGCAGTTCGGCTATCTTATCCTCCACCTCGTTTCTTATGACACGGCGGATATCTCTTGCACCAAGCTTCTGACCGTATGCCTTATGTGCAATAGTTTTCAGAGCTTCATCTGTATATCTCAGGCTGATATGTTTCTCCTCCAGCGGCGACTTCATCTCGTCCAGCATAAGACCTGCTATGCCTGCGTAATTCTCCTCTGTGAGCGGATTGAACACAACTATCTCGTCTATTCTTCCAAGAAACTCAGGTCTCAGGAAATCTCTCAGTGCTTTCATTGCTTTATCCTTGGCAATATCGCTGTCGGTCTTATTGAAGCCCACACCTGTATCTCTATCAGTCGAACCTGCGTTTGATGTCATGACGATAACTGTGTTCTCAAATGAAACGCTTCTGCCCTGTGAATCGTTGATACGTCCCTCGTCAAGTATCTGGAGAAGTATGTTCATAACGTCAGGGTGAGCCTTTTCTATCTCGTCAAAAAGCACCACTGAATATGGTCTGCGGCGCACCTTTTCGGTAAGCTGACCTGCTTCATCAAAGCCTACATATCCCGGAGGTGAGCCGATAAGCTTTGATACCGAGTGCTTCTCCATATACTCGGTCATGTCAACTCTGATAAGCGGTTCGGTGGCGTCAAAAAGCTCTTCTCCAAGGACTTTAACAAGCTCTGTTTTTCCAACGCCTGTTGGGCCGACGAAAATAAATGAAGCCGGTCTGCGACGTTTTGAAAGCTGAACCCTTGTACGCTTTATTGCCTTTGCAACCTTATCAACAGCTTCATCCTGACCGATAACACGCTTTGAAAGGGCTTCTTTAAGGTGCTTTATCTTATCATACTCGGTCTGAGCTATCTTGTTGGCAGGGATACCTGTCCAAAGCTCTATTACCTTTGAGATATCTTCCTCTGTGACCTGAACGTTTTTAAGAGTTTCTTCCACCTCTTTGAGTCTGTTCTGGATCCTGAGTATCTCGCCCTTTTCCTTTGCGATTATCTCATAGTCAGGGTCTGACTTCTGTTCGTAATCCTCAACGAGCTTTTCATGCTTTTTAAGCTCTTCGTTAAGTGCGTCGAACTCCTCTATTTCAGGTGTTCTGATACTTGTGCAGGCGCAGGCTTCGTCAAGAAGATCTATCGCCTTGTCAGGGAGAAATCTGTCGTTGATATATCTTTCAGAAAGCACTGCACACTCTCTGAGCATATCGTCTGATATCTTTACTCTATGGAAATTCTCGTAATACTGCTTTATGCCTTTGAGGACTGTGATTGTGTCCTCAACTGTCGGCTCGGAAACTGTTACAGGCTGGAAACGTCTTTCAAGTGCAGAGTCCTTTTCGATATACTTTCTGTACTCCTTGAAAGTCGTTGCGCCGATGACCTGTATCTCGCCTCTTGAAAGGGACGGTTTCAGGATATTAGCTGCGTTCATCGTTCCCTCGTTGTCGCCTGTGCCAACAAGGGTATGCACCTCGTCTATAAAGAGGATAACATTGCCCTGCTCTTTGACCTCTTCCACAAGACCTTTGCAACGGCTCTCGAACTGTCCTCTGAACTGAGTGCCTGCAACAAGTGCGGTAAGGTCGAGGAGGTAAAGCTCCTTATCCTTGATATGGAACGGCACATCTCCGCCAACTATCCTCTGTGCGATACCCTCGGCAATGGCTGTTTTACCAACGCCAGGTTCGCCTATAAGGCATGGGTTGTTCTTCTGACGTCTTGACAGGATATGGATAACTCTTGATATCTCCTTATCTCTGCCAACAACGTTATCAAGCTTGCCCTCTCTTGCTTTCTGAGTAAGATTTGTGCAATAGTTGTTGAGAAATTTAAGCTTTTTCTTTTTATCCTTTGGCTTGTTCTCTCCGCCCTCATCGGTGGCTTTAGGCATACCTCCTGCGAGGTTGCTGAAAAGATTGGCTGCGTCACCGCCAAAAAGATTGCTCAGGAAGTTCGTTCCGCCCGGCTCAAAATCGTCCCCGTCGGAAGCCTCCATAAGCTGATTTGACATTGCTTCAAGGTCATCGTCTGAGATGCCCATTGCCTTCATATAATCGTCCACCTGCGAAATGCCAAGCTCCTTGGCACAAACAAGGCAAAGTCCCTCGTTCTTCTTGTGCTGAGGGTCCTTGGCGTTCATCTGTGAGATGAACACCACAGCAGGACGCTTTTTACATCTTGAACACATTAACATTTTTATTTGCTCCTTTCCTTACTGATACACCTTACGGTAATCATTTATACAGAATATCAAAGAAGTAACTGAACAGATAGGTATTTTCAAAAACAGCGCTGTTGAACTTGGGAAGCTTGTTCTCGGTGGCATTTATCACAGTGCAGACCATAAAGGCTACCAACACCAGATACAGACCGCCTTTGCAAAGACCAAGCGCCATGCCTGCGAAACGGTTTGCCGCTGTCAGACCTGCCATTCGGGTGAAAACTCCCGACAGACGCAGGATAAGCCTTATGACTATCTCCATAAGCACATACACCGTCATGAACACGCAAAGCCTTATAAAAGTCAGAGCGATCGGTCGGAAAATGTTCTTTTCCAGATACTCAGCACCAGTTCTGCCACCCTCAGAGAGAGCCTTGACGGCTTCGTCTATCTGCTCGGTAGTGAACTTCACCGCCTTAGACAGACTTTTTCCAAGCTTATTGCCCTCCAGCTTTTCGCTGAGCTTTTGTGGCATAACACTGTGGATATACTCTGAAAGCTCCTCGCCCTTTTGCTGAGCGGTATCAAGGTCTGTTCCCTTTGAAACAAGCAGCTTTTCGGTATTCTCCGCAAGAGTTCCTGCCCCTGACAGGACGTTTTTTATCTCCTCATCTGAAAGGTCGATATCAACGCCCTCGTTTTTCAGTTCATTGCTCACAAGCTTTGAAAGATCCGTCTGTTCAGCAGCGTTTTCAAGGCTCGTTATAAGCTGCGTTTTGAAATATTTGTTATATACATTTTCAGCCGACATATTGGCTATAAGAAAAGCCACAAGAACGGCTGCCACTGTTCCGAGCATTGTGATGACATATCTCACAAAGCCCTTACAGTATCCTGTCAGAGCGGTCACGATAAGGATCATTATAACTGCTCCGTCAAAAAAATATGCCATATTTTCCTGCCTTTCGTCAGGTCTCGAAAGCTATTTTGTTTATCTCATGCAGACCTAGGAAATAAACGCTGTCGTTGAGGTAAACAAAGTCAAGATACTCAGAGGACACTGCCGCTGTTGCAAGTAGATTTCCTGCACTGTCATAGGCTTCTATATTATCCTCGCCGAGAAGGATCACCTTCTTGTTCTCTGCGGCCATTTTCTTAGGTTTGCCGCTTTGAGTATAAACAACGCTGTCAGGCTTATCTCCGTCAGAGTCCGAACGGAACACCGCAAGAGTTCCTGTTTTGCGCTGTATGCCGTCAAATGCTACTGCGGCAGTGGTGTCTGTCAGGGCATAGTCTGAAAGCTCCTCAGGATATTCATACTGCATAAGTATTTTACCATTGCTGTCAAGCTTGTAGAAGCAGGTATCGCCCACTACCCAATAATCGCCGTTATCGTTTCGCTGAACAGCAACTGCGAGAGTTTCAAGCTGTTCGCTCTTCATCTTCTCCTCTGTGCTGTCAAAGGTCACATAATAGACGACAGAGCGTAACGCTCCGCCACTGCTGGAAAATGTTGAGATACAACAGCCGCTTCCGTCCTTATCAAAGCTTATATCAAGTATTCTTCGTGAGCTTGACCACTGATATATCTCCGCTCCCGAGGAGTCATAAACTGTCAGCACTGCGGCATATTTCTCAGTCTGGGTGACCACTGCAACTGTGCTGTCAGGGGCTATCTCCGCCAAAAGTATAGACTGGTCTATATCCTTTGAGAGCAGCTCGCCCTTTTTATTCAGCACTCTGAAAGAATTTCCACCGTTATCGTAAACGAGCACACGCTTTCCAGATGTTCTTACAACAGGGTTTGCAAAGTTGTGAGAATTATCCGATATCTTATTGCCAGACTCGTCATAAAAAGCAATGTTCCTGTCGTCAACTCGAACTATACCGTCGGAAAGCTGTTTTATAACGTTAACGGAGCTTTCATCAAAGGTCAGCGGGAAATTTCCGCTTTGCTTTTTGCCGTCATTTACTATAGTGGCATGAGGTCTGTCCAAAATGCCCTCAAGCTTCGGCACCCACACTCCTCTTGAAGTGTAAACGCCAACTCCGAAAGCGACCACCACTGCTATGGCGGCTATCTTTTTATAGAGCTTTTTGTTTTTCTCTTTCTTTCTTGCCGCTCTTATATCGGTGACGTTGGATATCTCCTCGTCAGACCTCTCGGCTTTCTCAGCCTTTTCAGCCTTTTTCTCTTTTCTGCTTTTATGCTCGGATTTTTCCTCTTTGCTTTCTGAAGCCTGCTCTTTATTTTCACCGCCTGATACTGTTATCTTGCTTTCATCAGCTTTTTCAGGCTTTTCCTCATCGGCTTTATCCTCGGTGTTCGTCAGCTCTATTCTGCTTCGTGACTCCTCGGCTTCTTCCGCTTCTTTTCGGAGCTGTTCTTCCTGCTCACGTTCCGCCGCTTTCTGAGCCGCCTTTTTCTGACGCTTTATCTCTCTGAAAGTAACGTTCGGCATAGGCTCTTCTGCACCGTGAAACTCGTCACGCTGAACAAAATCCGTCTGCTTGGTTATTCTTATTGTTTTTTCTTCTTTGGTAGGCGGATTTTTCTTTCTCCGCCTGCTCTTTGATCTTTTATCATTCACCTTGTTCAGATCCTTTATCTTTATCATAATACACTTCGTTAAGATACAATCCCTGCGGCGGAACGGTCTTTCCGCCTCTTGTTCTGTCCTTTGACGCAAGTATATCGGGTATTTGAGTTTCTCCTATCTTGCCCTCATTTATAAAAATAAGCGTGCCTACCATTATCCTTACCATATTGTACAGAAAGCCGTCTCCCGAAACTGTGAATATCACAAGCTCGCCCTCACGTCTTACATGGAAAGAGAATATAGTCCTAACTGTATTCTCCTTTGTGCAATCGGTGGAACACATGGCTTTGAAATCGTGCGTTCCCACAAAATCCTGTGCGGCTTTATCAAGCTTTTTTTCGTCTATTGGAAACCAGCTGCGGTAGGCTGTATCTTTATAAAAGGGATTTTTTATCTCGCTGTTATGTATAATATACTCATACTCCTTGCCGCTGCACATATATCTTGCGTGAAAATCAAGGGGGACTTTTTCGCACTCCAGCACGGAGATATCGTCAGGAAGCTTTGAATTAAGTCCGAAAACTATCCCACGGCAGGTTATTGTGGACTCTATAAGAAAGCTTGCACAAAATCTTCTTGCGTGCACTCCTGCATCTGTTCGTGAACAGCCGTTCACCGTGACTGTCTGTCCCGTCAGCGAGAGGATAGCTTCTTCAAGCACCTGCTGAATAGCAAGGGCGTTGATCTGCCTTTGCCACCCATGATAGGCTGTGCCGTTATAGGCAAGTATTATCTTGAAATTCGTCATGAGCATATCCCGTTTCTTTAGTCGAGTGTTATGGAATCTATATTGTCAAGTCTTACTATCATGGTGCTGTCGCTTTTCTTTTCGTGGACGATAAGCTTTACCCACTCGTCGTCTGCATCAAGAATAGTACAGCTATGGCCATAAATCCCGTCGCCGTCAATGGTACATTCTCTGCCGATAAGTTCTTTTATAATGCCTGACATTTTATTTCCCCCATTTGCATTTCTCTCAAGTTTCTTGACTTTTCTTTCCAAAGCATCAAGTCTGTCGTCCTGATCCATATCTTTAAAAACACTGCTCACAATACCCCTCCTAAACGACTATATTTATGACGATAACGCCTGCAAGGAACAGCACGCAGAATATCGAGCCGTAGAGGTCGACTATGCTCATATGGAGCTGTTTCATTCTTGTTCTGCCCTCTCCGCCGTGATAGCAACGGCATTCCATAGCAAGGGCAAGCTCCTCAGCGTGTCTGAACGATGCCACAAAAAGCGGTATCAGCACTGGGATAAGGGCTTTGGCTTTCTGAATGAGCGAGCCTGTTTCCATATCCGCTCCTCTTGCTTTCTGTGCCGACATTATCTTGTCTGTTTCCTCGATAAGGGTAGGGATAAATCTCAGGGCAATAGTCATCATCATTGCAAGCTCATGGACAGGCACTTTTATCTTTTTCAGCGGCGAAAGCAATCTTTCGATAGCGTCTGTCAGGTCGATAGGCGAGGTGGTGTAGGTAAGAAGCGAAGTGCCGACAATAAGGCAGATTATCCTTATCATCATGAACACTGCCGTGTCAACGCCTTCATCGGTTATCTTGAGAAATTTCCACTCAAAATAGGCTTTACCCGTTCTGATAAAAAGCAGATTGAGTATCGCCGTGAATATTATTATCGGCACGATAGGTTTCAAGCTTTTTAGCATGAGTTTACCAGGTATTTTCGATATGATAAAAGTGAGAATAGTAAAAGCTATGCCCACAAGAAGTCCCCACACGCTGTTTGCGGCGAAAAGCATTACTATGAAAACCGCCGTCATTATTATCTTTATTCGTGCGTCCATTCGGTGAATGACAGAATTTCCGGGAAAATACTGTCCTATAGTAATATCCTTTATCAAGGTATATTCCTCCAATTTTCTATCTCAACTTACACAGTCCTGCTCTCTGCTCATATGGGTCAAAGGCAGTCCGCTGCTTACTTATTCTTTTTCTGCTCCAGCATTTCAAGGATGACCTTTTTCGCATAGCCAACTGTATACACATCGTCCTTGATATCTATGCCCATGGCTTTGAGCCTGTTTATAACTCTTGTTATCTGTGGCACTGCAAGTCCCATTGACACAAGCTCCTCAGAGCGGTGAAACACCTTTACTGTATCGTCATAGCAGAAAAGCTTCGATTCGTTCATGACGAGTATCTTTGAAACGTTCTTTGCGATATCTTCCATAGAATGGGATACCAGCAAAACAGTATTTTTCATCTGCTCATGATACTCTCTTATAAGACCAAGTATCTGCTCTCTGCCCTTTGGGTCAAGACCCGAAGCAGGTTCGTCAAGGATAAGCACCTTTGGATTCATTGCCATAACGCCTGCTATAGCCACACGCCTTTTCTGTCCGCCCGAAAGCTCGAAAGGCGATTTGTCAAGTATCTCAGGGCTTAGCCCTACCATTCTTGCGGCTTCTTTGACATACTTGTCTATCTGATCTTCCTTGATACCCATATTCTTAGGTCCGAATGCGATATCCTTATAACAGGTCTCCTCAAAGAGCTGATACTCAGGATACTGAAACACAAGACCCACCTTAAATCTTATAGGGCGAAGCCTTGATTTATCGTCCCACAGCCTTTCTCCGTCTATATAGACGCTTCCGCTCGTGGGCTTCAAAAGACCGTTGAAATGCTGGATAAGGGTAGATTTGCCTGAGCCTGTATGTCCTATTATACCCACCATTTCGCCGTCATTTATCTCTATATTAACATTGTCTACAGCTGTTTTGCGAAAGGGCGTACCCTCGCCGTAAACATAAGTCAAGTTTTCCGTTTTAATTACTGCCATTGTTACTCCCTATCACTTAAGCATTTCATAAAGCTTCTGAACGCACTCGTCCTCGTGGATTATCTCGGTGGAGATGTCATAGCCTGCCCTTTTAAGCTCCCAGCAAAGCTCTGTCACCTGCGGCACGTCAAGTCCCAGATTTTTCATGGTTTCCACATTTGAGAATATCTTCTTCGGAACGTTATCCATTATGACCTCGCCACCGTCTATTACAACAACACGCTGTGCCTGTGCGGCTTCCTCCATATAATGGGTGATAAGCACGATAGTAACGCCCTGCTCGTTGAGCATTTTGACAGTTTTCATTACCTCGTCCCTGCCGTGAGGATCGAGCATGGCGGTAGGCTCGTCAAGAAGTATGCAATCAGGTTTCATTGCGATTATGCCAGCGATAGCCACACGCTGTTTCTGTCCGCCTGAAAGCTTATGGGGTGCATGAAGTCTGTATTCATACATACCAACGGTTTTAAGAGCCTCGTCAACACGCCTGCGTATCTCATTCGGCTCGACGCCCATATTTTCAAGGGCGAAAGCCACGTCCTCCTCCACGATAGTTGCAACTATCTGGTTATCAGGGTTTTGAAATACCATGCCCACCTTTTCTCTTATAGGCAGGAGGTTATTTTCGTCCAAAGTGTCCATGCCGTTCACATAGACAGCCCCCGACTCAGGAAGATTTATAGCGTTTATGCACTTTGCAAGTGTAGATTTGCCTGAGCCGTTATGACCAAGCACTGCCACAAACTCGCCTTTTTCTATGTTCAGATTTATGCCTTTAAGCACCTCCGTTTTAACAGGTGGCTCTTCAAGGTCGTTCACATAGGAAAAGTGCAGATCCTTTATTTCAATAAAACTGCTCATTTCACTTTCCTTACTAAATTCGGTTTATTCCTTATCTTCAGGCTGTTCCTTCTGTTCAGCCTTTCTTTCCTTATGCTTTTCGTAAACATTTTCGGCTTTGTCTATTCCTTTATCAAGGAGCTTTTCAGCCTTGTTCTTTACCTTTTTGCCCGTTTCGCTCTCTGCGAACTCGTGGGCTTTCTCTTTACCCTTTTCAAACAGCTCTCCTGCTTTGCTCTTTATCTTCTGCCCCTTT
>ERZ779904.70-NODE-70-length-50577-cov-9.24674_pt1 | contig 50577 bp, 39 predicted proteins | sample MGYA00511549_ERZ779904 | MGnify/ENA primary metagenome ERZ779904 (study PRJEB29588, sample SAMEA2151391) | human gut metagenome | biome: human gut; feature: human-associated habitat; material: faeces | place: Denmark | collected 2008/2010 ...
CCGAACCGAACTTTAATTAGCAAGATTTTCAAAGATCTCTCGTGCTTACAGCGTATAGCTGCTTAGCACATTATTGAATTATTAACGAACTATTGAAATAAAAAAACGAGCCTTGATGGAGGTTTCTTCCTTCCGTCAAGGCTCGTTTCCTTTTATTTCAGTTATTCCGGTTTCTGATATTTTCCGTTCACTTTTATCGGTTCGAGATGGATTCCCACATGGGTATCTGCACCGAAGTGCTGCTTCAGTTTTATTTCTATATGAGTAGCATGCTCATGCGCCTCATAAAGCGAAAGAGAACCCGGCATACGGACGTGCATTTCTATCGCAATCTTGTTTCCGATGCGACGGGTACGCAGGTTATGAATCTCTCCCACTCCCTCTTCTTCATTTGCAATCTTCAGGATTTCATCTTCCTCAGTTTCTGGAAGACTGGCATCCGTCAGTTCTTTTACAGACTGCATCACCAGTCCCCAGGCGGCCTTGATGATAAAGGCACTCACGATGATGGCTGCAAGCGGATCGAGCACCGCCCATTTTTCTCCCAGGATGATGGCGCCACCAATACCGAACATCGTTCCGATACTCGATAAAGCATCGCTGCGATGATGCCAGGCATTCGCCACTACAGCCTCGGAATGATATTTCTTTCCGGCTTTAACCGTAAACTGATAAGCCCACTCCTTCATCACGATACTTACGATGGCAGCAATCAAGGCTACAACGCCCGGCTGCTGCAATGTCTCGCCGCAGATGGCACGATAAGTCTTGGTTACGCCAGAATAACAGATCATCACACCCACCACGAAGAGCGAAATACCGATGATGGCTGTAGCAAGCGTCTCGTATTTGCCATGCCCATAATCATGGTCCTTATCCTTCGGCTTATTGCCTAGTTTTACGAATACCAGTACCACCACATCGGTAGCGAAATCGGTGAGCGAATGGATGGCATCCGCTATCATGGCTGCCGAATGTCCGAGAATACCTGCAGCAAACTTCAGTACGAGCAGCACCACATTGATGATGCTTCCCGCTATCGTCACCTTATATACTTCCTTTACTCTATCCGCATCAGCGGAATGATTCTTTTTCGTTTCTGCGGGCATCTCTTGCTCGTTATATATTCTCTCATTCTTGTCCATACTATAAAATATAACAGAAGTCCTTTGCTTCCTTAATAATGTTGTTGTATAACCAAATTCCTGTCTTTCATGAATTGATCGGCAAAAGTACATCTTTTTTCTGAAATCGGATAAAAAGAGAGATTAAAAAAGTATAACGAATAGGGAATAATGTGATAGCGAAGAGAGAAAAGCATGGAATTTTGTGATAAAACACTTAAAAACAACAGGAATTTTGTGATTTTCAGTCCGATAGAGACAAATATCTACCTTTGCTACGTATAGACGATAGTTTTATGAAGTATGTGATAACAGGCGACCTCATCAAGAAATACCAAAACGATGACGGCATCGTATTTATGAACGTATTTGATTTCTTGTTGGATAAAGATTCTATATGAAAACTTAAATAAAATAAAAAGGAGGGTGTGTCATAAGTTAATGACACACCCTCTTTTCTAAATATCAGTCTAATTGCTTAAACTCAAAATCTGCTTTGCTGCAACAACTCTTCTTATAGTCGAATTGGTACATACGCATATACTGCTCTTGAATCTCTTTCGCTCCATTATAAAATGGATCGCAAGTATATGATTTAGTTGTCACTGTTATCTCCATTTCAGGAGTCAACACTTGTCCATTTGTTCTCTTGATACGCTTAGGGCGTACAGCAAAAACTCTTCCCATAATCTTAACTTTTTAAATTGTTCAACTTATTGTTTTTTAGAAATCTTACCTATCCATTCGTTTAATTCCTTACCAACCATTTCTGGCTCTAAAGAATTTATTGTTGCCAATGTCACATAGCAATCCGCTTTATCAATCTTATCGATTTTCTCAGGACATCCGATACGTTCCAATGTTTTCTTGAGCATTTCTACATTGTTGGCTCTATTACCTAACTGTACAATGACCTTAGATTTATCATTCTCATCAGGCATGGTATCCATATATACCTTGCCCTCTTCGTCATTTTGGTACTCACAAGCTAAGGTTGACCAATACCACGTAAAGAGATTCCAATCCTTACGCTCGTCAACAGCATTCATCCATTGTATAGTACGATGCTCCTTTTGGAGAACTCCCATCAGATAATCTACTCTCTTGATAATATATTGCTGAAGTTCAGGAGAAGATTTGAATCTACTGATAAAGCTACCTTTTGGCACATCCATTGCCAAAGGAGGATACTCCCACCAAAATTCACGTTGTCTTCTTCCACCATTATCCCATTTCAAGCACTTTGAGAAGTTCCAATCCCCTTCATAACGAGCCTGAATATAATAATGATTATCATAGAATCCCATGTCTATCATTCCTGGATTTCCATCATTACGAGTAATCTGTAATGGGCAATCCTCGCTTTCCATCGATTTAACTATCCAGCCAGCATCCTGCCACTTTTTAACCGCTTGTTCCCATGTTTCAAGAGGCTCCACTTCATCAGAATCAGCCGTTTCTTTATATGCTTCCTTGAAGTTCTTTATTGTCTTGTCCTTGATTTCTGAGCTAAACAACATCTTGTTTAAATCATCATCGTTCTTCTCTGCATCTTTTTCTTTATCTACGCCGTAAAGGTCTATTCTCAAAGCTTCCACTACACTCAACAAACTTTCCAAGAGTGGGATGTTTCCTTGGCTTTTCTGCTTTTCCTTTTCGTTAGACGGACAGAAAGAGGATATTACATTTCGAACAGCTGCGCTTACCAAGTTCAAGCTCTTGGGTTTACAATGCATTGCGACCAAAGATGTCTGGAACTCAAGCTGGAGTTTTTCCTCTTCTGTCAATTTTCTGTCTTTAACAACATCATAAAGAGTAGAGAGAAAGTTTTGATAAATCTTCAGCTTTTCCTCAAAAACCTTGGAATTACGCTTTGCTGTCTGCTCCTTCTTGGATTGTCCATCGAGCAAGACAACTGTGATGGTTGCAGTGATTACCACACCAAGTATTGCTGCCATCAGACGTGCAGGAAAATCTTGATAGGTAAATACGATGATGGCACATATCATGACAAACACCATACATCCTACAATCTTCAATACATATTGATTTGACTTTTTCATATTTCGTTCTTGTTATTGTAATTGATTCCAAACATGATTAGCACCTTCACGACAAGCTCCCATTTGAGGAGCCTCATCCGTCTGAAGCTGAATGCCACATTTTTGGCATTGATAAATATAAGCTGTTCCTACTTTACACAAACGTACCCAACGACTTCCAACAAAGAAATTTGGGTAACATTTTCCTGCGTCTGGCTTGCTGTCAGACTTGAGTACCCTATAGCAATATTGACATTGCCAGTAATAGGTTGGATGCAATTCTTCTATGACTTTTTGGTAGTAGGAGTCAATTTCCGGTGTACCAAAGGCTGTTACAGGAATCTCTACTCCAGAGACGTTTACAAAATTTGATTTGCTGGTGATTTTTCCATGAAAATCCATTCTTGCATTATACGAACAGTTTTCAAAAACCAAATCGGGAGGCAAACCTCCCGGCATACCGCTCAAATAATCACGGCATTGCCCAACATAAGACAACATAAATCCTCGCTCATCTTCTTGAACATCTGCAGGGCTACCTGTATAAACTTCCATTTTTTTGTTCAAAAAAACAATGATATTCTGCTGTTCTGTAGGAATAAGCACATAGTCTCTTTTGTGAGCTTTCAATTCTGAGAATTTTACAATTTTCCCTTTAGGATAAAAAGTGTCATCGCTAACCATTATTTGTTTTTTTGCAGTATCTGCTTTTAAAGTAAAATCTGTACTATTATAACGTTCCATACTGAACTTACCATCATTAAAATCCACATTAGGAAAATACTGATATGTTTCCACTTTGCCCAATGGATACACCTGCAACGAGTCACCTAAAGTGTCAACAACGATTTTGTCTGCATCAATATAAACGATATAGTGTTCTTTACCCACAGAATCATTGTACTGATTAAGGATGTACTTACCTTCCTTATTCAATTCAGCAACACGCTCATTAAACAAAACGTTATAATCCTTTGCACATGATATGGTCAGTATCATGGAAAGGAACATTAGAAATGTTAGCCATTTATTTTTCATAACTTCGCAATTTTTATATTTAACGTCTATAGTTTAGAATACTTTTTCCCAATACTTTCATTAAATTTACCTGCGGTTTCTTTCTCTGATTCGTAGTAGGAGTTTCCTTTTTATTCATAATACTCATCGAGATTGTTACATAAGACCGTACTTTTGCATTATTTTTCATGCCTGGGCACCATCCTTTCATCTCTTTCAGCACTCGTATTACTTCTTCGTCCAATATAGGCTCATCAGAATCCAGTATTTCAATATTGGATAAAGTTCCATCTCTTTCAACAACACATTTTAGAGAAATATCTCCTATTGCTTTACTCATGCTTTCAGGTATAACAATATGCTGTTGTACATAAGCCTCTACATTTTCTTCATATTTTGGATCTACATCACAGTTTCTTATTATCACGTCACACTTTTCATAATATTCTGTAGGAACACCAGAATTAAAAGCATTCAATTCTGTTTCAGTATACTCTTTCCGCACATCATCAGGTTTAAGCAATGTCCCCTGCCAAGGCTTGTCACTTCCATGATTTATCCACCATTCCATTACGCATGGCGTATCCATTACTATATCAATAATAGCAGATGGTATTCCCCAAGTTTGATCTTTAGCACATTCTATCTTATCCCCTGTAGTATCATCAATATAATAACTTTCCTTTAAAACACCATGTTCCCATTTGTCATAAAATACTTGTGTAGAACCATCCCCACATTTCATTGTCAGCTTCCATGAGCCATCAGCAAGCCCTTCTTCATCAGTTTGCCCACAGAATAAGCCCTGTCCCATTACACTACGCTCCGATGCACCACCATATTCATATATATGATAGTCATAATAGTTGGTACGTCCAGAAACAGGGCCAATCATAACACCATCTTTCATGGTAGCCTTTAAAGATTCTTTTACCGTACCCCTTGTAGTATAAGTATATTCATAAATACCATTCCTATAGCCTTCCTTGAAATTAATCTTCAAAGTCTTTGTTTCGCTTGTGGACTTATCTATATATGTCCACAAGCCTTCCTTACAATCGTCATGAAAACGTCCTGTTACCTTCAGATAAAGCTTAGGGTTGGTAATGCAAGAATATGTAAAGTTGCCTTCATAAATGCGAGTGCCATCTTCAGCATTCTTATAGGTATAAGTTGCTTTTTGTGTGCCGAGCAAGAAATGAGCATTTGCCCGATATGGTCCCGAATACGTTTTCAGTCCCTGAGCACTCATAGCCATGCACATACTGAAGAACATGACTATACAAAATAAAAATCTTTTCATATCATTCACTTTTTAGTTCTTAAACAAATCTTGATATACCTTACCCCATTCTCCCCAAGAATAAGATCGAGATGGATGATGTTGACGAATCATTAGAGCCTTGTCTTCACCACCGGTAGAAAACCAACGGGTATAAACCTTATCACCATTGGTAAGAGACATTTCTTCTCCATCCGTTTCCCCAAGACCATAAAGTCTATCGAAGAGACCATAGCCCCAAACAATGATAACATCAGGCTTCAACTCTTCAAGAACCTCCTTGAAGGCAGGAATAGAATCGTTAAATTGTTCATCGGTCTCTTTCACACCAGGAGCCTCAAGATTGAACTGAATGAAATTATAGAATGCTACTTGATTCCATACATATTCTCTATCATCAACTGAAATTTCTCGATTCATCAAAGCTTTGGTTTGGCTTGTGAAGCCTTTATAAAAAGCTCCATCTTCTCCACTCAAGAATCCGTCCATCATATCTATAGTAAAACTATGATGGCAAGGACAACCTGCACTATCAGCATCATAGTGGCTATGCCCTAATATCAAGACTTTCTTACCACTATTCAAGAATCCTTTCTCGTAATCCTTACCAACAAAAGGATAAGCATTTACATGTTTCATACACTTCTATTTTAAAGTTATTAAATGTCGGGGACAAAGATAGTGATTCTATTTGAAACTATCAAGTCCATAATGGTTCATAAGCGAAATTTCTTGATTTCGGCTTAACAAAAGTAGTAAAAATCGTTCTGTTTCATTGGTATATTATCATTTTGCCAGGTGTTCCCGAGACTTGGCGGGTTAAGATTTCGGTTTCGGCAAAATAAAAAAGCGTGGGAACTTACCTGTCACTCGTCCCACTCTCTGAGGCCTTCGCATTGCCCTGCACTGTTGAACGAGCAACGTCGAAGCCCACGCCGATATGTATACACTTTTCCCTATACGGATATAAGACCTACCGCCTTGACGCAATAAGCCATACCAGTAAAGGGATGTGAATTAACACATCCCGAGAGCACCTACCGTTGCTATGTTCATTGACAGTGCATGAAGTTTGCGAAGTTTCAGAAAGTCAAGAACAAAGCGCTAAGTATGCGCCTTTTCCATTATGTCGTGATCCTTACTCAGAATCATCGGCAAATAAATATACGAATAATGTTTGAAAGAACAAAAGTTTTAAGCAAAAAATCTTCATTGAGGGATAAAAATCATCAAATTCCTCCCTCTCTGAGGGATTTTTCTGTATTTAACCACGCTATGCGAAATTTTTATTGTACTTTTGCACCCGTGCTTGGAAAAGCAACAAATAAAACAGAAGAGTAAACGATATGGCAGAAAAGAATAGCATACCCCAATTCGTGAATAGCGAATCTATTATGTCGGATAGCAACTATGTGAAGTGGCTCTCCGATTTGAAAGGTCGTATTCGCATCGCCCAACTCAAAGCGGCTATCAAAGTCAATGAAGAGTTGCACAAGCTTTATTGGAGCTTGGGAGAAGACATTTGTAACAAGCAAAAGCTATATAAGTGGGGCACTAATTTTATAAAACAGCTTAGTTTGGACTTGCGTTCTGCATTTCCAAATGTAGAAGGTTTTTCTTGGTCAAATCTTTATAAAATACGCAAGTGGTATCTCTTCTATTCTTCGCAAAATGAATTTTTGTACCAAGCTGGTACAAAATTAGAAACCTTAGAAAGTACTAGCGTTCCTATGCCTGCGATTTTGCTTCGTGTACCCTGGAGGCATCAGACTGTCATTGTCTCAAAATGCAAGACCATATTGGAGGCAATATTCTATCTCAACCAAGTGATTGAAGGCAATTTGAGTCGTAATGAGTTAGAACATATTATCGAAGCCCATCTTTATGAGCAAAAGGGAAAAGCCTTGAATAACTTTGAGTCCACACTCCCTGCGCCACAGAAAGCCTTGGCTAACGAGATGCTCAAAGACCCTTATAAATTAGATTTCTTATCCATGGCTGGCGACTTCTCGGAAAAGGACCTAGAGGATAAGCTGGCTCAAAACATTACTCGTTTTTTACTCGAACTGGGCAAAGGTTTTGCTTATGTTGGGCGACAAATGGAACTTACCACACCAAGTGGAAAATCATACTTCCCCGACATGGTATTCTATCATACCAAACTCAAATGTTATGTTGTGATTGAGCTAAAAGTGGTTGATTTCATGCCAGAGTTTGTTGGCAAACTTAACTTTTATGTTGCAGCAGCCGACGAACTTTTAAAAGACGAAGGAGATAACCCTAGCATTGGTATTCTGCTATGCAAAGACAAAGATTCATCTGTTGTTGAGTGGGCTTTAAGAGGCATTACCACTCCATTAGGTGTTGCAAGTTACCAGCTACAAGAGGTATATGAACGAACTTTACTCGAAATGAAAGAGCAATCCGCAAAGAATTCCACTAGCAATAACAACGATTAAGAAAGCATAAACAGAATATGGTTTTAAATTACATTTGGATAGCATTTTTCGTGATTGCGTTCATCTTCGCACTCATCGGATTGGCAATGGGAGATACGACTATCTTCCAGAAGATTGTAGATTCCACCTTCGATTCTTCCAAGAATGCCTTCGAGATTTCTCTCGGACTTACGGGCGTGCTCGCCCTCTGGCTTGGCATCATGAAGATTGGAGAGAAGGCGGGAGTTGTGAATGTGTTGGCAAGAGCGCTCAGCCCGGTCTTCACCCGTCTCTTCCCCGATATTCCGAAGAACCATCCGGTGATGGGAAGCATCTTCATGAATATCGCTTCGAATATGCTGGGACTCGATAATGCGGCGACGCCTACAGGATTGAAGGCGATGCAGCAGATGCAGGAGCTCAATACGAAGAAGGATACGGCGACGAACCCGATGATTATGTTCCTGGTTCTGAACACCTCAGGACTCACCATCATCCCTACCACCATCCTCGCCTTCCGTGCCTCCTATGGAGCAGCCCAGCCTACGGATGTCTTCATCCCTATTCTGATGGCTACGCTCGTGGCTACGCTTGCCGGAATCATCATCACTTCGCTCTGGCAGCGCATCAACATCCTGCAGCCGGTATTGCTCGCTACTCTGTTGGGAATGTGCGCCTTCGTAGGCATCATCATCTGGGGATTCGGACAGATGGACAAGGATACGATGAACACGGTTACCACCTTGGCTTCTAACATGATTCTCCTGGGCATCATCCTCTGCTTTATCCTGGCTGGTTTCTGGAAGAAAGTGAATGTTTATGATGCATTTATCGAGGGAGCGAAGGAAGGTTTTACTACTGCGGTGAAGATTATCCCTTATCTCGTAGCTATCCTTGTGGGCATCGGCGTGTTCCGTGCTTCGGGAGCGATGGATATGGTGATTCAGGGCGTTTCGTGGTCGGTAGAACAATGCGGCTTGAATGCCGATTTCGTAGGCGCCCTACCTACCGCCATCATGAAACCGCTGTCGGGAAGTGGTGCACGAGGCATGATGCTGGAGGCGATGAAGAACTATGGTCCTGATTCGTTTGTGGGCAGATTGAGCTGCATCTTCCAGGGTTCCACCGATACCACCTTCTATATATTGGCAGTATATTTCGGAAGCGTAAGCATCAGGAATACCCGCCACGCCGTGGCTTGCGGCTTGCTCGCCGATTTGGCAGGAGTCATCGCAGCTATCGCTATAGCATATTTATTCTTCGGATAAGAGTCTCCCACAGATTTCACAGATTTACACAGATAATCTTTGAATGACAGCGCAAGCCCAATTTAACATTTAACACTTAACATTCAACATTAAGAAAGATAATGGCAAGTTTAAAATCACTCGCAAAGGATACCGCCATCTATGGTTTGAGCAGTATCATCGGCAGATTCCTCAACTATCTGCTTGTACCACTCTATACGGCAAAGATCAGCGCCGCAAGTGGTGGTTATGGTGTCATCACCAACATGTACGCCTATACGGCGTTACTCCTCGTTATCCTGACCTACGGAATGGAGACCACCTTCTTCCGTTTTGTCAACAAGGAAGGAGAAAACTCAGAAAAGGTTTATCACACGGTATTGAGCATGGTGGGCTTCACTTCCCTACTCTTCATCGCCCTGGTATTCCTCTTCATCACGCCTTTGAGCGATGCGATGGGCTACGCCGACCATCCGGCTTATGTATGGACCATGTTCGTAACCGTGGCTATTGATGCCTTCCAGTGCATCCCGTTCGCTTACCTCAGATACAAGAAGCGCCCGCTGAAGTTTGCTGCCTTCAAGTTGCTCTTCATCGGTCTGAACATTGCGCTCAACCTGGTTTACTACGTCATCATGGATGGTCACGATGTGGGTTATGCTTTCTACATCAACCTGGTTTGTACCGCCTCCATCACCTTCTGTTTCTACAAGGAACTGAAGGAAGGATTCATGGGCGAGAAATGCTCCTGGAGCGAGTGCAAGGTCCTCGTCAGGAAGATGATGGGCTACAGCTGGCCAATCCTCGTGCTCGGTATTGCCGGTATTCTGAACCAGACAGCCGACAAGATTCTCTTCCCTTACATCTATGAGAAGGGCGATGCGCATGCGCAGCTCGGAATCTACGGAGCAGCCAGCAAGATTGCGATGATCATGGCGATGATTACCCAGGCTTTCCGCTATGCTTACGAACCATTCGTATTCGGCAAGGCGAAGGATAAGGACAACCGACAGACTTACGCTTCGGCGATGAAATATTTCGTCATCTTCACCCTGCTTGCCTTCCTGGTGGTGGTAGGTTATCTGGATGTATTGCGCCACATCATCGGTCGCGACTACTGGGATGGTTTGAAGGTAGTGCCTATCGTAATGGCTGCCGAAATCATGATGGGAGTATATTTCAACCTCAGTTTCTGGTACAAGCTCATCGACAAGACCATCTGGGGTGCTTACTTCTCGGGCATCGGTTGTGCGGTATTGATTGCCATCAACGTTATCTTCGTACCTATCTATGGTTACATCGCCTGTGCCTGGGCTGGTTTTGCTGGATATGGAACAGCCATGCTTCTCTCCTACTTTGTGGGTCAGAAGAAGTATCCAATCAACTATCCGGTGAAGGAGATTATGATTTATGTGGTTCTCGCCCTCATCCTCTTCGCAGGAATGACCGAGGCTAACAGATACTTCTCCAGTGGAATTGCCTGCCTCATCAACACGGTGCTCATCCTCATCTTCGCCGCTTATCTCGTGAAGAAGGATTTCCCATTGAAGAGTCTGCCAGTGGTGGGAAAGTACTTTAGAAAGTAAGAGATTCCAATCATTGAGATTATATTCCAAGAAGTCCGTGGACAATGTGTAAGTCCACGGACTTCTTTTGTTTATATTATACAGAACCTTCGCATGCGGTTCAAGAATAGACAAAAGGACCCAATGTTCCTGGTCCCGAGCAATACCCAGAATATAATAGCAGCCAGCAAGGCGCCCTGTAAGAGCTAAAGCAAACGGCTGAGTGAACGAAACGAGACGACTGAATGAGCTGAAGAATATGACTGAGCAAGCTGAAGGATACGGCTCCGTAAGTGAAAGAAGACGTCTGATCAGGTTCAAAGAGATAGAATATGGAGTTCAAGGAGACTGCTTCTAGAAAGTTGCCACTAGGCTCAGCAGCTCTGCTGAGCCTAGTCAGCAGGTCTGCTCACTGCAGTCAGCAGGTCTGCCGAGCCTAGTGACAACACCTTTTAATCGTACAACAATACCCCCTATAGTTGTACGACTACACACCCTTCAGTTGTACAACTATAAACCTTTAGACGTACAACAATGAATCCATCGATTGTTCAACTTGACTTTTTCTCCCATTCTATACCTCAAAAACAAGAAATAGTCCGAGAATTCTCAAAAAAGTAATCTTCCTTTTCGTTATTCCCTCATAAAAGTATATCTTTGCAACGATTATTCCCTCATAAAAAATAAAGAGCATGAGAAAGATACTACAGGACAAGATCAATATGAACGATATCAACAAGATATGCATCATGACACAAGGTAAGGAGAACGACCACCGGAAGGAAGAGCTTTACCAACTCACCTTCGATGAAAACGACCGCGTATCGTTCAATGCGCTTTGGGCTTTAACCCATTTCGATGAAGCTAACAACCTATGGCTCTTTCAGAAGCACGATGACTTGATAGATAGGGTTCTCGTAGAGAAGAATGAGACCAAGCGTCGCCTGATGCTTCAACTCCTTCTCCGTCAGCCTTTCGAGGAAGAATCACTCCGTTCTGATTTCATCGATTTCTGCATCGCCAAGATTACCGCCTGTTCCCAGCCCTACGCTATCCGCTGCTACTGCATGAAGCTCGCCTACGAGCAGATGAAGTACTATCCCGAACTCCTCGAAGAGTTAAGAATGGCCCTGGATATGCTGGAGCAGGAGGTTCTATCACCAGGAATGTTATCGGCAAAAAAGCAAATTATGAAGAAAATCAAGCGAAGCCTTGGAAAATTCGGGAAATAGTCGTAACTTTGCAAACGTAATATTCTAACAATATAATACATAAATGGATGGAGATACAACTGAACGATTATCACAAGAAAGTCAATGCCCAAATGCAAAAAAGCATGGCTTATTGGCGAGAGCATCCGCTTTCGCTGGAGGAGTGCTTAGCTCAATTCAAGCGCTTGCGGGAACAACGAAATGTTTGCCAAGCATTCCTGGTATTTCCGCAATGCCCTGGTTCGTGCCAACTATCGAAACATTCAGAAAGGCTTAGATTATTCTCCTATCTACCTGGTTCGTTTCTTCAGGAACTTACTCTTAAAAGATGGTTGGGTTCTCAAAAACAGGTATTTGCATATCCGGCCGACTGATGATTGGAAAGAGCAGCCGAACTTAAATTCTCAAACAGGAAGTGGACAGAAAAACAACTTCATAAATAAAGAAGGAGAAGAAAATGTCCCAAGTTTGTCCCAAGCTTGTCCCAAGTAGAAGAACTCATAATACGTATAAATAAAGATTATCTATCCATCGGCGATATAATGAACCTGTTTGGATTAAAGAACAGAACCAGATTTAGAAAGGAATACATTACCCCAGCCCTAGCCGAAGGAGCCTTGGAGATGAAATATCCAAACACCCCAAGACATCCACGCCAGCAATATCGGATGACAGAGCTGGCAAAGACTTGGAAAGAATGGTATGAGAAAAAGAATAAATAACATCATAATATAAATAGAAAACAAAAACAAGTAATGAAGAAAAAAGCAACGGTCCTTATCGCCTCTATCATGGCGTTCTGCGGAATCAACACCGCTCACGCTGACGAGGGAATGTGGACAATTTACAACTTGCCTAACGCTGTGTATGAGATGATGCAGCGCGAAGGCTTCAGTATGACTTACGACCAGCTCTACAACGGCGAGAACGCCTTGAAGAATGCTGTGGTTAACTTCTCGGGCTATTGCTCAGGCGTAGTCGTTTCTCCAGACGGTTTGGTATTTACCAACCACCATTGCGGTTTCGAGGCTATCAGAAGCCACTCTACCGTGGAGCACGACTATATGCTCAACGGTTTCTTTGCTAAATCTTACGCAGAGGAATTGCCTAACGAGAATATGTTCGTCAGCTTTATGGTTGAACAGAAGGATGTAACCGATAAGGTGATGAGCCTCGGATACGAGAAACTCGACAACAAGAAGCGCGATGAACTCATCGATTCTCTGGAGAACGAGATGACTAAAGAGGCGAAGAAGAACGATTCTACCCTCCATATCACCGTTCAGCCTTTCTACGAGGGCAACAAGTGGTACGCTACTACTTACCGCGACTTCACCGACCTGCGTCTGGTTTTCACCGTACCAAAGTCTATGGGTAAGTTTGGTGGCGATACAGACAACTGGATGTGGCCTCGCCAGACCTGCGACTTCTCTGTATTCCGCATCTATGCCGACCCTAAGACCAATGGTCCTGCTGCCTACAGCAAGGATAATGTGCCTTACAAGCCAAAGCGTTGGGCTCAGGTTTCTCTCCAGGGTTATAAGGATGGCGACTATGCGATGACCATGGGTTACCCAGGCAGCACAGAGCGCTATCTTTCAAGCTACGGAATCCAGACCATGCGCGATGCTGAGAATGCGCCTCGTGCCCAGGTTCGTGGCGTAAAGCAGGAGGTGATGCAGAAGCACATGCGTGCCGACGAGGCTGTCCGCATTAAGTACGACAGCAAGTACGCCAGCTCTTCCAACTACTGGAAGAATGCCATCGGTATGAACAAGTGTATCGACTCTATCGGCATCGTGAATCTAAAGCGTGAGTACGAAACCCGTCTCCGTGCTTGGCAGGATACAGCCAAGGCTGCCAACGACCTCGCCCACAAGGTAGATTTCGACAAGCTCGCCAAGCTCTACAAGGAGAGCGCTGACGTGAAATACGCCTGGACCAACTTCGCTGAATCTTTCACAAGAAGAAGCAACATCGAGTTCTCTACCCGTGCCATCAAGCTCCAGACCGACATGGAGGTGAAGGGTCCTGAGAAGAACAAGAAGAAGCAGTATCATGAGTTTGAAGATAACTCTGCAGAATGGGATATGGCGCTCGATAAGGAAGTGCTCGCTACCCTCTTGAAGAACTATAAGGAGCACGTAGATGCCAAGTGGTTGCCTAAGTTCTACAAGACCATCGACACTGAGTTTGGCGGCAACTACGCCAAGTATGTGGATTATCTCTGGGAGAAGTCGCTCATCATGAAGAAGGGCGCCAAGCTCTATTTCAACAAGAAGGGATATGAGAAGGATCCAGGCGTAAGCTTCGGTATGGATCTGAACGATGTATTTGCAGATTTCGCTGCTCAGATGGGCAGCATCAACGACAGCATCGCTGAGCAGGAGAAGTATCTCTGTGCTGCCAAGCTCCGTATGGAGGAAGACATGCCTCACTACAGCGACGCCAACTTCACCATGCGATTGAGCTATGGTCAGGTAGGCGGTTTCGACCTCGGTGGCAAGCCATCAGGCTATTATACCACAGCCGAGAGCCTCGTTGAGAAGATGAAGCAGGGCGATAAGGTAATCGATTACTACGCTGAGCCTATCATGCACGAGCTTCTCTCTGAGAAGGATTTCGGCAAGTATCAGGATAAGACGACTGGCAAGATGCAGCTCTGCTTCCTTACCAACAACGATATTACCGGCGGTAACTCTGGTAGCCCTATGTTCAACGGCAAGGGCGAGTTGATTGGTCTTGCCTTCGATGGCAACTGGGACAGCCTCAGCTCTGACATCAACTTCGACAAGCGCCTGGCTCGCTGCATCGGTGTGGATATTCGCTACGTGCTCTACCTGATGGATAAGTGGGGACACGCAGACCGCCTCTTGAAGGAGATCAATGCAAAGTAAATTCTATCTCTGAATCAACAGAGATGATATAAAGGTTTATCCTGGAATAAAGATTAGTCTCAGGATGATATAAAAAGAGCGGAAAATCAGCTGTTAACTGTTAACCTGTTAACTTCTGGCTTTCCGCTCTTGTTTTTTCTTATAGGTTCTCAACTAATACTGCGAGATATTATTCAGTTCCTTCAATGAAACCTGACGAGGCTTCTCGGCGAGTTTCTTCTTCAATTCATCCATCGTTATTTCTGCAGCTGGATTGAACTCATCTGATTGCATATAACCCAACACGCTCTCGTAGAAAGCCCTACCCTCTGGATATTTGGCAGCCTTCTCCAAATCGCTCATGCAGATGAGGAGCTTTCCGGCTCCCACCTTCCATTCCATCACCAAACCCAACTTATGATTCCGCTCGATATTGTCTATCACCTGAACTACCGGGCGATAATCCTTGGCGAAGTTGTCAAGCACCAGCGGATGCGATTCCTTGATTATCGGGAACCATTGCCAGTTGGTGTGCATTTCCGTAGGGAATCCCTTGAATATCGGATGTTCCGGATTCGTAAGAATGCCCAGGGTTCCTGGAGAAACCTTCTTCTTGTTGTTCTCGCAGATGGTCTTGAACATGCGATAGTTCCAGTAATCGGTCTGGAAGAGTCCACCCACGGTATAAGGTGTGGCATTATCTGACTGAGAAAGCGTATCATCTGCAGCCACGAAATGGCTGGAAGTCGTAGGAAGCCAAAGCACCTTTGCTCCCTTTTCTAGTTTCTTGACGACATCGGAAGTCAAATCCTTGGCAATAACGACTTGCTTTTTCAGATAGTCGATATTCTTTGGGGTCGTATAAACCCAAAGGTCGTAAGTATTGGAATATCTTGTCGCATCAAGTTCACCTTCATATATATACAAGGAGAGGGTCAGTTTGCGAGAACCCACATACACGTCCAAGCACTTACCATCCCCATCGTCAATTCCGTTGGCTTTCACTTTCATCTTATGAACGATCTCGCCAACATCTATCCATCCCTCCTCGTCGGTATGGATAGTTATCTCGCCTTGTGCCAAAGGAGAAGGCTGATTCAAATGAGTAAGAGTTTCGGCTACACTGGACTCGTTTGGATAACGTTCGTCTTTGGCATAATCCAACTTCCATTCCACTTTCTTGCCCTTCAAAGACTCTCCCCCATAATTGGCGATTTGAATCTTCGCCTTCATCGTGTCATTCTCCTCATAGCAGAATCTGTCTGTCACCAACAAAGGCACCACTGGCGAGCACCACTGGCGCCATTCCTCGGGCGTAGTGATTCCCTTACTCTCCATAAACGCATCGAGGATGCCTACGAAAGCACTTCCCTGACCGGGATAATCCTGAATATCAAGCAGCTGGAAGCCCGCCATATTCCGGGTTCTCAAATCCATCTCTATATCGGCTTTATAGAGTTTCACGCTCCATAAGCCCGAAGCCTTGTGGAAATCATCAGCCTGCGAGAGCATTCCGGCAGCAGCCAGACGACGGCGGAAGACTTCGAAGTTATAAGGATGAAGCACTCCGGTGTATTTCTTTATTTCCCGATAGTCAGGATAGGTCTGAAACTGGCCTGTTTCGTGAGAGATGATAGGGATTCCTGCCTTATCGCAAGCCTCATCAAAATTCATCGTAGAATTAGGATGGAAATGATTGATCATTCCTCCATCGTAGGCATCGGCAAACGAGAAGGAACCACGGGTATGAGTATTGTATTTGCCCCATCCCTCGCCTCCGATGCGGCAAGTGGTGAAGTAATCCATTCCTTCTTTTATTCCCTGATAACCGAGATAGTAATTGCTTCCAAAAGTATAGTATTTATCGGGCGCTATCTTGCGGAAATCATCCACAAACTCCTTCATCTTGTCGATATCTCCCCAGAGTTCATTCCCCAGCGCCATCATTCTGAAAGATGGATGATGACCGTATTCTCTGAGGATGTTCTCGCCTTCCTGATGCAGGAACGCCATCAGCCTTTCATCCTTCTTATCAAAAGACCCCCAGAAAGGAAGTTCCGGCTGGAGATAGATTCCCAGACTGTCAGCAGCCACGAAAGCCGCCTCCGGTGGGCACCAGGAATGAAAGCGCACATGATTGATTCCATACTCCTTGCAGGTTCCGAGATACTTCATCCAGCCTTCCACGCCCATTTCCACATGTCCCGTCAGCGGCCATACAGCCGCATCGTGCTTGCCACGGAGGAATATCCTATGACCATTGGCGTAGAAGTGGGCGCCCTTGATATGAAAATCCTTGGCGAAATCAGGCATCTGAAGGGCTGTAGAAGAAGCTACAGAACGGCTAGGGATTGCTCCTGCTTGCATTTCTATAGAAGAGGCTAGCTGGAGTTCTATCCTTCCGATAATTCCATTCCAGTTGGTCTGCGTATCTTCCGTATAAGCATGGCTGGAGCCGTAAACCTGATCAGGCACACCTCTTCCATTATCCACTACGATTTCCAAGAAATGCTTGCCCGGCTTCACCTTCTTTGGCAGAAGATAGCGCTGAGGAGTAGAGATGAAGTTACAGGAATCCACCAGTTCTCCATCCACATACACCCATGTCGGTCGGGTACGCTCCAGGAAGAGTTCTACCGGCTTCTTCTTCCAGTCCTTCGGGATATTGATTGTTCTGGAATATCTTGCAGCTCCTTTATAGGCATAGAGCCTCGTAAGATGCGTTGTTTCCATCGTATCTTTCGGAGCGAATCCCAGATGGTTCGTATCGATGGTACCGGGAAGAATGGCACGCTTCACCTCACCCTGCGAGGCACGCTTACTCTTGGCGAAAGCGCTACCGCTCTTTCCCAACTCCACATTCCATTCACCAGCGAGCGAAATGCTCTGTGCTTGCAAGCCCAGACTTACCAGTCCCAGACAAGCGATAAGAATAGATTTCTTCATTAACTTATTACAGAATATCTTTTAGGGTTAAAATTGCGTATAAAGATACAATAAATTTGATGTTTACGGCTGCAAATATACAAAAATTGCGGTAAAAACACCGCAATTTACCAAAGAAATTGCTGTATTTTTACCGCAAAATATGGATATTGCATCAAAACATCCCTTTGATGCAGACTTTCATCTTATTATAAATCGCTGCCTAAATTACTTCTTCTTAGGTCTGCGACGAGCCCAACCTTCTTCCTCGAAGTTTGGCTCCTCACCCTTGAACTTCACGTTGTCGTTGTTCTGGAAGAACTGGCGCCAATCGCCTGTATCCTCCTGAGGGCGAGACTTTCTGCCGCCACGGCTTCCACGTCCTCCCTTTCCACGAGCATCTCGAGAGTCTCTAGCATCATCAGAAGAACCTCTGCGGCTGCGGCCGCCACGGGCTGCTCTGCCATGACCTTCCTCATCAGCATCGTTACATCTCACGGTTCTGCCCTTATACTCAGTACCGTTCAAAGCCTTCATCACGCGCTTCGCATCCTCCTCAGGCACCTCGATGTAGGCAAACTTACTCAGCAGGTCGATGTGACCCACCTCCTGGCGACCCTTCACGTGCTTGTTCAGATACTGCATGATTTCGCCCGGATAGAAACCATCTGCCTTACCCAGGTTGATGAACAGTCTCTTGAAACCAACCTCAGTCTCATGCTTTCTGCGACCATTGGAAACCTTGCCACGGCCTTCGCCACGACTTCCACGACCTTCGCCGCCACGGGAACCCTTGCCGGTCTCAGGCTTGATAATCTCAGGAGCATTCTTATAGTAATCGAGGAACTTACCGAAGGTGATGGTCACCATCTTCTTGATGATGTCCTCCTTGTCGATGTACTCAAACTGGCGGTTGATTTCAGCCATGTATGGTTCAATCTGATCCTCATCCACATCGGTCTTCATAATGTCGTCCATGGTCTTGAAGAGCTGCTTCTTGCAGATTTCCTCTGGGGTTGGCAATACGCCATCCACGAAGTCCTTGCCAATCTGCTTCTCTATCTGGCGAACCTTGAACTTCTCTCTGGTATGGATGATAGAGATGGATGTTCCCTTCTTTCCGGCACGACCGGTACGGCCGCTTCGGTGGGTGTAGCTAGCCACATCATCAGGCAAACCGTAGTTGATAACGTGAGTCAGATCCTCTACGTCCAGACCACGGGCAGCCACATCGGTAGCCACCAGGAACTGAACGGTATGATTGCGGAACTTCTGCATGGTGAGGTCACGCTGCTGCTGACTCAAGTCGCCGTGCAGTGCCTCTGCATTATAACCGTCCTTAATCAGCTTATCTGCAATATCCTGAGTCTCCAGCTTGGTGCGGCAGAAGATAATTGCAAAGATGCGTGGATAGAAATCCACCACGCGCTTCAGGGCGAGATACTTGTCCTTGGCATTTACCAGATAGTAGATGTGGTTTACATGCTCAGCACCCTCGTTGCGCGAACCCACTACGATTTCCTTGTGGTCGTGCAGGTAGTTGAGGGCAATCTTCTCGATGTCCTTGCTCATGGTAGCCGAGAAGAGCAGGGTGTTTCTATCCTCAGGCACGTTCTCGAAGATGGCATTGATGCTCTCAGAGAAGCCCATGTTCAGCATCTCGTCAGCCTCATCAAGCACCACGTTGTTCACGTTCTCCAACTGAGCCACGCCACGATTAATCAAATCGAGCAGACGGCCAGGGGTAGCCACGATAATCTGCACACCATGCTTCAGGGTGCGAATCTGGCTTCCGATGTCGGTACCGCCATAAACTGCGGCAATATGCAAACCGTCGATGTACTTGGCAAAACTGTTCAAATCGTCTGCTATCTGGAGGCAGAGCTCACGTGTAGGACTGAGGATGACAGCCTGTGTCTGCTTGCTGCTGGCATCAGTTTTCTGGATAACCGGAATACCGTAAGATGCAGTCTTACCCGTACCGGTCTGCGCCAACGCAATCACGTCGTTCTTATTACCAAGCAAATATGGGATTACTTCTTCCTGAACTGGCATTGGATTCTCAAATCCAAGCTTTTCGATGGCACGGCGAATCTCCTCGCTCACGCCTAATTCTTCAAATGTCTTCAAATCTTTTTAACCTTAATTCATTATAATCAAAATGGAAGGCCGAATTCACCCTCCCAGCCATGAATTAGGGTGCAAAATCCTTCCGAAACGCTTGCGGCAATCCCACGCATTTATTAAGATTGCCTAAATTCGGGTGCAAAGATACGAAAAAAATGTGAGTTTCTTGCAGATTTCTGCAATATTTTATTACCTTTGCATGAAAGTTACAACAAGCAGATAACCAAGAAAACTTGAAATATATGAAAAAAGTTATTTTCACCCAAGAATGGATTGCTTTGCATCCATACGAAAAAGCAGACGAAACAGATCTGTATTATACAGAACTCGCCAACGAAATATACCACGCTCTTGACGAGGCGTGCTACACCCATAACTTCAAGAATATGGATGACGCCAAGCAGCTAGCACTCAGCATTGCCGGTTATTTCGAAGATGTGATTTCGGGCACAGGCATTTGGAAGACTTTCACGGAAGAATGCAAGCAGCGCTACGGCACCTACATTCCTTTCTATGAGAAAGAAAGCGAATTCATCAAGAGTACGCTCAACGAAGATGACCCGGCTTACGACCCTGAGGAAATCAACATCGCTGATGTCAAGTTCCTGCTCTGGCACCATTACCAGCAGAGCAGTTTCGTACAGGAAGCCGTTCCTTTCCTCTTCGGAACCCTGGAACTGGCTGCCAAACTTGCCTACAACATTCTCGACAGAGAATATGAAACGGCTCCGGAAAACGAGCGTCTTCTGACTTATCTCAGCGAAATGCCTGAGATAGAGGGCAACGCTGAAACGACCGAAGAGGACATCGAGAAGAACAAGGAGTTGGATGAGATTCACCGTCGCGACACCCTGGCGTGGTTCCATTATGGCTGCTATTTCAACGTGGGCAACCAGAAGCGCCTGCAGTTTACCCTCCAGCAGATGGCAAACTCGCCTCAGGGACTCACCGAACCGCTCGCTTATTCTGTGCAGATGGAAATGACCATCGTCGGCAGAAACAATCTCCTGGCGCTCACTTCTTACGAATGGCTCCGCAAGATTTGCAGGAACATGCCTACCCACAAGATCTGGGAGGATGAGGAGTTCAGGAAGAAGGCTATAGAGCCACATGAAAAGGCAGATCATGAGAAGGCGATTCACGACTACAATCTGCTCAAGGCGAAGGGATATGAAGACAAGTTCATCTTCCTGGAAGATGTGAAGACGCTGAAGGAATTCCTCAAGGAGATTGAATTCGAGTTGCCAAAAGACATCCGATTTCCTCAGAAATACGAGAAAGGCATCATCTTAAGCGGAAGTCCATATACAGGCATCAACATCAGTTTCGGTCTGGCTCATTGCATCGCATCGCCTGAGAACCCATACTATGTACAGGAGCGTGCAGAGACCGACAGCTTTGGCATTATCAGCGGCAATGGTCTCCCATTCCCTTACGAAATTGTCTGCAAACTGATAGAAAACAACCTGATTCCTGACGCAAACATCTTTACGAGCCAGTATGTAAAGGAAGAAGGCTTGAAGATTACGCAGGCAAACCTCCAATTCCTTGCCGATTACTACCTGATGGGTAGAAAGGATAAAGACCTGTCGCCTAAGGAGTTGTGGTAAAGATGCATTCAGCATACTCAAAAAGTTCACTACGCTAACGCCATTTTTTAAGGGGTTAGCGTAGTAGACTTTTACAGATTTATAGAAGAAAGAGCGGAAAATCAGCTGTTAACTGTTAACTCTGTTAACCCCAAGCTGTTCTTCCGCTCTTTATTTATTTCTTATTTCAAATTCTTATCCAGAAACTTCAGCATTTTCTCCTGTGCCTTCAGTCTGCAGGAATGAGGGATTTCCCAAAGCTCCGTATCCAGCAGATTATCAACTCCTTGACTCTTCCAAACCTGATGCATTTCGGCGAAAGCATCCTTTACACCAGATACGGGGAAGAGCTTATCTTTTGTGCCATTGATGAAAAGCATCGGTTTCGGGCAGGCGAGGGAGGCGATGTGAGGATAGTCGAGATATTGGCGAAGACCGGGGATGCAATTCGCAAAACCGCCATTCTCCTTTCTTCCGAATCTCCGGGTAAGCTGAGCGTCCGTAGTAATCATCCAACAGATGGAAGCACCCGCCTTGATTCTATCCGATAATGCAGAGAGCATCCACGAACGATAGGCTCCCATCGAACAGCCTACGCATCCTATACGCTTCGCATCCACCATCGGCAGCGAAGCCAGGAACTCGGTGCTGGAAATATCATCGTAAGTCATGAAGGCAGAGAGGTCTCTACCCAGCATCATCATGTTGCCGGCTATCAGGTCGTATTTGTTTCTATCCACGCCCTCCTTCCGGCCTCTTTCTCCCCACATCGGAGCATCTGCCGAAAAGACTACGTAGCCATGTTTCGCCAGATAATCGCCCACGTACTGATTATCATAAAGCTGCCTTGCCCACGCATCCGCATCATCCAGAATCTCCTGACAGAGCGCCTGCTTCGTAGGGGAATCTTTTTCTTCCGGAGTAAAGAAAGGACGAATCATCTTCTCCTTTCCGATAAAGAGATGGGCACCATGATCATGAAGCGCATTGACTGTTGGGAATGGTCCCTTGCCATCCGGAATCAGGAGATAAGCCGTAATTCGGGAATAGGCGTTGATATTAAAGGCGATTTTCTGCGCCTTATATCCGTCTCTCTGTTCCTCACCGAGCACTTCCATATCCCAAGCCGCAGCCGCTTTCGGAGGCGTCATCATGCATTCGAGAACCTTCGCCCTTGCCGCCTTCTTCCACTTCTTGAAGTTCTTAATCGGACTGTTTCCCCAAGCCATCGGATAGGTCAGTTCCTTCTTCAGCGTTTCTACATAGGTAGGAATCTCTCCCTGCCATTCATACTTCTCCCGCTTCTGAAGCTTCGGCTTCGAAGAGTTTTTTGCAAGCGACACAGAGGTCTGAGCAAGCGCCACCGACGCCTGCAACAATGCGATGATACTATATGTGATAATCCTTTTCATTCTCTTGTCTTGTTTTGTTAGAAATCTTTTTTCCTGTTTATAAGATTAGTTATTGTTTGCAAAATTAAGAAATTATCCTCAAAAAGAGCCCAATAATCTCGATATTTTTGCGTACCTTTGCCTAAAACATTTATAAATAACAGATAAAACATCTATAAACAACAGATAAAACATCATCAAATAGAAGATAAAGCAATATGAAAATAGCAGTTTTTTGTTCAGCAAATAAGAATATCGACCCCGACTTCTTCACATTGACTGAAGAGATGGGAAAGTGGATGGCAGAGAACGGCCACGACCTGGTTTTCGGCGGCTGCAACTCCGGTCTGATGGATTGCATCGGCAAGGCAGTGAAGGCGAATGGCGGCAGAACCATCGGTGTGGTTCCTACGCTTGTAGAGCGAGGCGGCAGAACCTTCCCTGACCTCGACATCGAGATTCCGTGTGATAATCTCAGCGACCGCAAGGACCTGATGCTTGCCCAGAGCGACATCTTCGTAGCCCTTCCTGGCGGCGTCGGCACCCTGGATGAAATCTTCACTATCGCCGCCGCCCACACCATCGGCTACCATCACAAAATGGTGATTCTCTACAACATGAAAGGCTTCTGGAACTCAACCATCGCCCTATTGGATGACATGGCAGAGAAAAGCATGATTCGTGGCGATTGGCGAGATGCGATAGAAGTAGCGGATAACCTGGAAGAGTTAAAGGCGATAGTTGAAAATTCCCATTAATATGATTTTTCGGCAAACTTGCACATTTCTCATATCAAAAAGTGGCAAACTTGCACATTTTTGATATTAAGGAAGGAATAGAAACCTATAAACGAAATACTCAGAAACAAAAGAAAGAGCGGAAAAACAACTGTTAACTGTTTACTCTGTTAACCCCAGTTGTTCTTCCGCTCTTGATATTTCTTCAAGACAATCTAGCTCTTCCCCAAGAGAAAATCGGAGAGACTCATCATCAGAATGCCTTCTTCATTATAACCCGAACGATACCTATCCCCTACGATAATCAGTTTGCGGAAGCCATCGTTTACATTCAAAAGAGAAGCCTGCTCCTGATCTACCTTCTCCTTATCCGGCAAGGCGTAAGCCGACTGGATATAGAGGCGTTCATCATGACGGTTCACCACGAAATCTATCTCAAGATTCCTACGCTGCAATTTGCCATTTTCATCCCGTTTGAAGCTCACCACTACACCGCCATCCACACCATAGCCTTGTTTGCGAAGCTCGTTATAGATAACATTCTCCATAATATGAGTGTATTCTATCTGCCGGAAATCTACCACGGCATTTCTTATACCGATGTCCTCGAAGTAATACTTGGTACCAGCACCTATGTATTTGCGACCTTTCACATCATAGCGCAAAGCCTCGCTAATGATGAAGGAATCCTGCAGGTTCTCCAGATACCTGCCAATAGTTTTAGTACCGATTTCCACTCCTCCAACAGATTTGAACGTATTAGAAATTCTCTGCACATTTGTACAGGAACCAATCGTAGAAGCCAGAAGGCGCACCAACTCGCGCATTCCATCAGAATTCTTCAGGCGATTACGCTCCAAAACATCCTTCAGATAAACCGTCTCATAAATCTCACGAAGATAATTCTGTTTCGCTTCAGGAGTTTCTATCTGCGCCACAGCAGGCAATCCACCATAAAGATAATAGGTTTCCAGGGCTTGACGCTCCTCTCCTCCTACCACTTCATAATATTCAGAAAAACTCAACGGATGGATTCGGATTTCCCAACCTCGACCACGAAACTCAGTTATCACATCCTTCGATAAGAATCGGGCATTGGAACCAGTAACATACACTTCGGCATTTTCCACATGGAGATAAGAGTTGAGCACATCTTCAAACTCCTTCACCATCTGAACCTCATCCAAGAGAATATAATACCTATCCTTATCTTTCATCTGAGCATCTATATGCTCCAGCAAAGCATCAGGGTCACGAAGTTTCTTGTTTCTGCGGTCTTCAAGATTTACTTGTATGATATGATCTTCCGCAACACCTCTTTCAAGCAAATGCTTACAAAAGATGTTGAAGAGAAGGAAGGATTTACCACAACGGCGAATGCCGGTGATAATCTTTATCATCCCATTGCCTTCTGCCGAGATGAGTTCTTTCAAGTATGCTTTACGTTCAAAATACATAATCCTATGACGTTTTTTTGTGTCATGACACAGTTTTCGGTCACAAATATACGCTTTTTACACGATTTCACCAAGTTTTATCGGAATTACACGGATTTTTTAAAGGTATTTAAACAAAGAAAGAGCGGAAAAACAACTGTTAACTCTGTTAACCCCAGTTGTTTTTTCCGCTCTTGATCATTCTAAAATCTTATCTATTATCTCCAATAAGAAATCTCCAATAAGCATACTATACTATTGAACAACAACTTTCTTCACGGAGCCATCGCTATACTTCACGATGTTCAAGCCCTTGGCAGGCACTTCCAATCGCTGACCATCCGCAGCATAGCGAGAGATTTCCTTGGCTTCGCCAGATGTCGTAATATGATCGATGCCAGTTGCATCATACTCTACGATATTTTCAAATATACCCCAATTTGAAAGCCAATAATCATCATAAGTCCCTTTTGGAACATACAAGATGCATTTTCCCGTATTTGCATCCTTAAAAGTAGAAGCATCAATTGATAAAGGAGATTCCCAACTTACATATATGCTAGTCAAGCCGCTGCAACCTTCAAAAGCTGATTTACCTATTGAAGTAACACTGGAAGGAAGGGTGAGGCTGGTCAAGCCGCTGCAACCTCTAAAAGCAGACTCACCTATCTCGGTGACACTGGAAGGAAGGGTGAGGCTGAACAAGCTGCTGCAACCTCTAAAAGCAGACTCACCTATCTCGGTGACACTGGAAGGAAGGGTGAGGCTGAACAAGCCGTAGCAAGCTTCAAAAGCAGAACTACCTATCGAGGTGACACTGGAAGGAAGGGTGAGGCCGAACAAGCTGCTGCAACCATAAAAAGCACGACCATCTATCGAGGTGACACTGGAAGGAAGGGTGAGACTGGTCAAGCCGCTGCAACCAGAAAAAGTAGCCCAACCTATTGAGGTGACACTGGAAGGAAGGGTGAGACTGGTCAAGCCGCTGCAACCATAAAAAGCAGAACTACCTATCTCGGTGACACTGGAAGGAAGGATGAGGCTGGTCAAGCTGCGGCAACCTTCAAAAGCAGAACTACCTATCGAGGTGACACTGGAAGGAAGGGTGAGACTGGTCAAGCGGATGCAACCATAAAAAGCAGAATAGCCTATCGAAGTAACATTGGAAGGAAGGATGAGGCTGGTCAAGCTGCAGCAACCAGAAAATGCATAATTACCGATGACATCATCCGATGTATAACAATTAACACTATTATAATAAATACCTCCTCCCCGCACTATTTTAGCCCCTGAGAGATCCAAAGTCGCCAACTTACCCTCAGTGCGCCATCCTTCACGGTCACTTCCCGCCATTTCGCGTATGAAACAAAGATCAGTGCCATTAATCTCACCCATAATCTTAAGATTGGTAATCTTATATTTCTTTGTATCCCCAATCTTACTTGGCAAAGTTCCTGCCTCTTCCAATTTGATAGTGATTTGCTTTGTAATCAAATCACCATCAGCTGCTTGAATTGACAAGCTGCCTAATACAATAAACACTACTTCCAAAAACAGTCCTTTAAAAGTAAAATTTCTCATTTCTCTATTTTTTATTATTTTCTTTTTTTGTAGATAATATTCCATTAACCAAATTCATCAAGTCTCTTCTTTTCACCTTGCCACAAATCTGGCATTTAGAATTCACCTGAGAGTTTATTATATAATACTCCCCATCTCGTTCAATACAAGCATGAGCAAAGCTATGCCGTAAATGTTTGAGAAGAGGGCTACACACACCTATACCCTTATATAATATGGTGTTAGGCTTTACTGGGAAATTCAATTCGATTTTGCTTTTGCGCGTATCATGCACTAGTGAAACTTTTTTTCTTATTTCCAAGGGCACATCTTTATAGGAGTATCCTGTATGCCTACCTGTTCCCTCTTTCTCATACTGATACAATACTCTATAAAAGAACTTAACATCCTCAGATTTCAATGTAGAATTGAACATTTCCATAACAAAAACTATTTTTGATTATTACGAGCCGCAATAATCTTATCCCTTTCTTCTTTGGTAAAATCCTGTCCACAGCAAGTACAAACATAATCCCCTGTCTTGACAGCCACATACTCAGAATCCAAATGGGTTTCTACCTCGAAATTTGGATGCGAACAAGGCTTATCGCCCCATTCTTTACGGAGTTTTTCTGCTTTTAAGTAATCCATAGAAAATTTCCTTCCCTAACCACCTCATCACCCAAGGGTAGCGATTAAAATAAACGAAAAGCGTGGGTTCTCCTCGTCACCCGTCCCACGAACTGAGGCCTTCGCATTGCCCTGAATAGTTGAACGAGCAACGTCGAAGCCCACGCCGATATGTGTACACTTTCCCCTATACGGATATAAGACTTATCACTTGACGCAATAAGCCATATCAGTAAAGGGATGTGGCTAAACACATCCCGAGGGCATCTACCGTTGCATTGTTCGTGACTATTCATGAAGTTTGCGAAGTTTCAGTCCGTCAAGAACAAAGCGCCAAGTAAACGCTCTATATTATGTCATGATACCACTACCCTCCCAAGTCCTCGTCTCAACAATCTCTCTTTTTGAGAAAGAAAGCATCAATTCGGCGTGAGCAGAATGGGTATCTGTGTGCAAAGGTATATAAAATATTTGAAATGCCACTCCTTTTCCTGGAACTTTTTTAGAGAGAAAAGCAAAAAAGATAGATGTGGGGGCACACAAGAAAGGAAAATGAATGCTCGAAAACAAAGAAAGAGCGGAAAAACAACTGTTAACTGTTAACTCTGTTAACCCCAGTTGTTCTTCCGCCCTTAAACTTTTATTCTTATCACCTTCCCGCTCAAAAAGAAAGTTACTTCAGCATCCATTCCCAAGCAGGAATTATATGCACCATCTTCCCATCCATGGTGAGTTCCTCTTTCTCATTCAGCGTAATGATGTAACCCTCTGACAAATCATAGATTTCCATCGCCTCTTGCAGGCCCTCTATCTCACGCTTGCGAGTCTTCTCATCATCCATCTTCACCGTAACCTGGTAAGCCTGGGTAATCCTTACACCTTCTCTCACCACAAAGTCGCACTCTTTCTTGTCGGCATGGTAGAACAAGTCGTAACCCCTTCGCAGCAATTCGATGAAAACGGCATTCTCCAGTTTTACACCATTGTTATCCGTGACATTGAAACCCATCCTGCTGATGATGGCATTATCTATAAAATACACCTTCTTCGGGCTCAACATCTGGGTCTTTACCGATGGAGCATACTTCAACAACTGGAATATCATGTAGGTTTGCTGAATATATTCCAGATAGTTCTTGATGGTTTCGGGATGGCGAATGCCCACTATCTTTCCCAGCGAGTTATAGGTAACACGCTGGGTGGCATTGCTGGCAAGATAAAATGCAAGTTCTTTAATTTCCTTGTCGTTTGTAAGACCATTGCGAGCCATCACATCCCGGAAGATAATGCTCTCATAAAGTGAGGACAGGTAACTGACGGAACCCGTCTGAAGATATTTCGGGAAACCACCCCTCTCCAAGAAATCACGGAAATGACCCAGCAGTTTGGAACGGCTCGCCATCAGATAGAAATCTTTCTGCGAAGGCTCAATATGCTCCAGCTGCAGGTATTCGGCAAAAGAGAAAGGATAAACCTCCACAGAGATATAACGCCCTGTGAGATGAGTGCCCATCTCCTTGCTCAGCATCCGGGCATTGGAGCCTGTCACCACCACCTTATTGCCTTCATTGTAAAGGCGCCTCACAAAGGTTTCCCAACCCGCAATGTTTTGAATCTCATCAAAGTAATAGGTGTGTTGCTCACCGAAAAGCTCAAAGAAGCATTCCTGCAAGGTTGCAAAATCTTCAAGCTTAAAGTTTACGAGACGCTCATCGTCAAAATTGAAGAAGAAATCTTTCTCCTCCAACTTATCACGCAGTTGCTGCAGCAACACCGACTTTCCACATCGTCTTACACCAGTTATGATAAGGATTTCCGAGGTGGTAAGCCATTCCTCTTCTATGTGTCGAGGGATGGCATCCTGCATAAGATGCCTGCAGTTGTCCTGCTGCTCAAATATTATTTGTTTCAACAGTTCTTTCATTGCTCTACTATTTTATGATTCGTGGGCAAAAATAAGAAAAATATCTGAAAGTAGCAAGAGAAAAAACAAAAATCTTTCATTCTGAATGAATAATTTTTCAGAAATCTTTCATTCTGAATGAACACTTTTACCTAAAACCTTTCATTTAGAATGAATAGTTTTCGATTAGTTCCTTAAAAAACAAAAGAAAGAGCGGAAAAACAACTGTTAACTGTTAACTCTGTTAACCCCAGTTGCCTTTCCGCTCTTTTATAATAATCTCTAACAAGAAATCTTTTATTCTGCCAGCAGCTTCTCTGCCATAGCCTTACCCAGAGCTTCGCACTGCGCCTTTACCTCTGGAGTAATCGCCTGCTTCATATCTACAGGCTCGCCCACTGGCTCGTAGTGGAGCTTGGTTTCGTTCCACTCCTGAATCTTTGCTACTGCCTTGCTTGCCCAGCAATGAGAACCATACCAACCGAGGAGGTGGTTCTTGACGTCCTTATTGGCAAGCTCGGAGAGGAGAACCTCCATCTCGTGATAAAGACCGGCATTGTAGGTTGGAGCACCCACGATAAGGCCCTTGTAGCGGAAGATGTCGCGCAGGATGTAGCTGTGGTGAGTCTTCGAGATGTTGTACATTACGATGTTCTTCACGCCAGCCTTGCTTGCCGCACGGGCGATGATTTCAGCCATGCGCTCAGTATTGCCGTACATGGTGCCGTAGCAGATAACGAGGCCCGGCTCCGTCTCGTACTTCGACATCTTATCATACATGCCGATTACCTTTTCAATATGCTCGTGCCAAACCGGACCATGGGTTGAGCAGATGTAATCCAGCTCCACGCCAGCCAACTTCTTCAAGGCATTCTGAACAGGGATTCCATACTTACCCACAATGTTTGAGTAGTAGCGAACCATCTCCAGCCAGAAAGTCTCGCAGTTGATTTCCGTATCGATGATTCCGCCGTTCAGCGCACCGAAGCAACCGAACGCATCACCTGAGAAGAGCACCTTGTTCTTCGCATCGAGGGTTACCATGGTCTCTGGCCAGTGAACCATAGGGATGAGAACAAAGCTCAGCTCGTGGTTGCCCAGAGAGAGGGTTTCGCCATTCTTCACCTCTACCACGTCATCTGTTACGCCGTAGAAGCCTTCCAGCATTCCCAGCGTCTTCTTGTTGCCCACAATCTTGATGTTAGGGTAATATTTCTTGATGAGGGCGATAGACCCGCTGTGGTCAGGTTCCATGTGGTTGATGATAAGATAATCGATTTCTCGGTCGCCAATCACCTCGTGAATGTTCTCGAGGAACTGGGTGAAGAAATCAACCTCTACAGTATCTACCAGCGCTACCTTCTCATCGTCAATGATATAAGAGTTGTAGCTCACTCCGTTAGGCAAAGGCCAGAGGCCCTCAAAACGATGCTTATTGCGGTCGTTTACGCCTACGTAATAAATTTTGTTTGTAATTTCTGTCATATCTTTTATATTTTTATAATTCCTTCTTCTTTTCTTCTCCGAATTCCTTGGAAACATAATTGTAGATGTCCTTGCAGCATTCGGTGGAGAATTCTTGAGCCGAAACAAGGAGACTGTCCCATTGCGCCTCAGATAAGCCGCGGTCAATGTCCTCGCAGGTAATTCCATCCTTGATCAGTCCGAAAACGAAACCGGCATTGAAATTATCGCCGGCTCCGATAGTGCTCACCGGTTTCATCTTCTCCGAAGGATAACTCTTGGCAAAGCCGTTCTCGGCACGAACCTCTACAGGCTCAGCGCCCTGGGTGCAGATAAACTTCTTGCAGTAGAAACTGATTTCGGCATTATAAACCTTATCCGCCTCCGGTTTCTTGTAGAGGATTCCAAAGTCCTCGTGGCTTCCGCGTACGAAATCAGCCATCTCCAGGTTCTCTATCAGATTAGGCGTAATCTTCATGATTTCGTTCTGATGAGAAGCACGGAAGTTGATGTCGTAATAAAGAATGGCGCCGTGCTCCTTCGCATACTCCAGGAAGCCGGCAACCTGAGGACGGACCACAGGATTCAGAGCGAAGAACGAACCGAAGAGCACGATGTCGCCAGGATTGATTTCCGGTGTGGCAAACTCCAGCTGGTCGTGAGGATGATCCTTGTAGAAAATGTAGTCGGCATTGTTGTTCTCGTCGAGGAAAGCCAGCGAGAGCGGCGACTTCGATTCCGGGAAGATGCTCACATTGTCAGCATTCACCCCATTATCTCTCAAAAACTGAATCACATACTCTCCTATGCGGTCGTTGCCCGCCTCGCTGATAAACGAAGCATTTACGCCCGCACGGCCCAACGAGATGACTGCATTGAATGATGAGCCACCCGGTACTGCCTCTATCGGCTTGCCGCCCTTGAAGATGATGTCAAGCACGGTTTCTCCTATTCCTATTACTTTGCGCATTGTTTTTTGATGTCTATATTTATTTTTTGGGAGCAAAGATAAGTCTTTTTGGCGATAATGCAAAATAAATGACTATTTTTTGGGATAAATTACATTTTCAGTGTAACTTTGCACCTTGAAATGAAATACAATACTTATACACTCGATAATGGACTCCGCATCATCCACCTGCCTTCAGACAGCAAGGTGGTGTATTGCGGTTACCAGATTAACGCAGGCACCCGAAACGAGGAGCCGGGCGAAGAAGGACTTGCCCACTTCTGCGAGCACGTTACTTTCAAGGGCACAGAGCGCCGCAAAGCGTGGCACATTCTCAACTGTCTGGAGAGCGTGGGAGGCGACCTGAACGCCTACACCAACAAGGAAGGCACGGTTTATTACTCCGCCATCCTCAAGGAGCACATCGCAAGAGCCGTAGATCTGCTCACCGACATCGTTTTCCATTCGGTTTATCCGCAAGCGGAAATCGACAAGGAGGTAGAGGTAATCTGCGATGAAATAGAGAGTTACAACGATTCTCCTGCCGAACTGATTTATGATGAATTCGAAAATATCATCTTCAAGGGTTCGCCGCTGGGCCACAATATTCTGGGCACAGCCGAGCAGGTTCGCTCGTTCAAGACAGAAGATGCACTGCGCTTTACAAGAAAGCTTTACCGGCCGGATAATGCGATATTCTTCGCTTACGGAGACATTGATTTCAAGAAGCTGGTGAAGCTTATCAGGAAGGCGCTCGCAGATGATGATTCGGGCAAGCTTGCTGAAAATGCAGCGAATTCAGTGGGCAAGCTTGCTGAGGAAAAGCTCCCACAGATTTCACAGATTACACAGATTTCAGGGGATGAGAATTCTATTACTACAGAAAAATCTGTGTCATCTGTGAAATCTGTGGGACCTGAAAATTATCCATCTGTGGGGAAAGAGATTGCCGGGCAGACGATTGTGATGCAGAAGAATACGCATCAGGCTCATGTGATGATTGGAACCCGCGCCTACGATGTGAGCGACAGCCGCAGAATGCCGCTCTATCTGCTCAACAATATGCTGGGCGGACCGGGAATGAACGCCAAGCTGAACCTCGCCCTGCGCGAGCACAACGGACTGGTTTACACCGTAGAGAGCACGATGGTGGCTTATGGCGATACGGGCATTTGGAGCATTTATTTCGGCTGCGATGAGCACGACGTGAAGCGCTGCCTCAGACTGGTTCGCAAGGAACTGGATAAGTTCATGCAGAAACCGCTGAGCGAGGCGCAGCTCAAGGCCGCCAAGAAGCAGATAAAGGGACAGGTAGGCGTGGCTTGCGACAACCGCGAGAACTTTGCCCTCGACTTCGGCAAGAGTTTCCTTCACTATGGCTGGGAGAAGAATGTAGACCGACTCTACGAGCAGGTGGATGAGATTACTGCCGAACAGATACAGGTCGTGGCTCAGGAGTTGTTTGATAAAGACAGGCTCACCACGCTGATTTTCAGATAATGTTGATTTTCAGACAAATAGCTCAAGTAATAAGAAAATAAAGAAGGCAACAACTTGGGGCGTCATGCGACTTCCCTCGTTGTTGCCTTCGCAATTTAATGAATTAAAAACTGCTTTTTTCTTAAAAACAACTAACAATTAACCTAAAAACTTAAACCTAAAAACCTAAAATGAAAATCTATAAAACCTAAAACGAATTCTTAACAATCTATATATGAAATCCCCAATCAGAATTTAGCACGAAAACTCTCAGGGGACAGTATGAATTTCAAATGAAAAGGAGTTTTTACTCTCCTCTCTGATTTCGGAAGCCCCCTTGGCTCCCTACTGTTTTTTACTCAGCTGTGCATTGCTGCCAGCCATTTTTTAATCTCGGCTCTTTTGGAGCCCTTCGCATGGCTAATCTCCGATTAAGCCAACTTGTTGCTAATAGCACCAACTTCAGCTACACATGCAACAACTACTGCGAAAATCATTCCTAATACTAACATAATCTTTTCCTTTCTTAAATTTGTTATCTTAAATATACAATCTTGTTGTTTTACCTAACAAAATCTTAACTCTCTTTATTTCTTACCTCCCGGAGGAGGATTTCTATGCTCTCTTAGCTTTGTAGCTTATTTGCCGCAGTTCATTCCGAGGTTCATACCTGCGCAAGCAACTACTGCGAATGCTACTACTGCTACTGTCATTATCCCGAACATGACCATAATCTTTTTCCTTTCTTTTAACCTCTTAATCAGTCTCTTCGAGATTTTCCAGAAGTCCTCGTCCGAATCTCAGAACCAGGTTCCGAACCGGCCTCAAACTTGTCTCGAATCGATTTCATAAGTTATCCTTACTGAATCAATCTTTTATCCTTTTTTCTTTTTCTGGTGCAAAGATACAACTTTTTGTGTGCGCGCACAAATATTTTAGGAGAAATGTTTCAAAAAGCCCTTTTTTCTTGATTAAGGTCAAGAACATTTACATTCTCATTACAAAAACGGGCTATTTTAAAGCTTTTGCCCTTTCAGGGCGACAGGCGTGCTGCCATTATTACCCAAGGCGGTGCCCTGGGCTAGGAGCTTCTGCCCTTTCAGGGCGTGCTGCTAAAACGTGAGGGGCGTGGCATTTCACCACGCCCACTCCTTTATCACCGCTACGCAGCCACTCCTGGCGTTCCGTAGTGCCCATACTTGGCGATGAAACGGGCGGTCTTGGTGAAGGTGCCGTCCTCGTTCTTCATGATGAAGCCACGCTTCTTCCAGTTGCACAGCAGGATGGCAAGCTTCGTCTTGGTGCCATGAACCTGACAGATGTTCTGAATCTCAGTCTTGTCAAAGGTGTCATGAACGTAGAGAAGAAGATTGCTCACACCGGGAGTATGGCACACAGAGCGGCTGTCTGCATCTATCGCCTCCTGCATCTGATTGCCGAAGAAACGCATCTTGCACCACAGATCATACTTCACGCTCCATACGATGAAATCCTCTATCGCCTTCTCCCACTTCTCGCCATTCGCCAGATAAAGCACCATCGCGCGGCGGAAACCATTCGCCAGGCCACGCTTGGCAAACTCGGCGTAAGGCTTGTTGTAAGCCAGCTGAGCCATCTCCATAATCTCATTCTCCAGGCGCTCGATAAGCTGGCGAGCCTTACGGCACTCCTTGAAACCGCTGGCTGCGTTCAGCTGCTGGATGTAAGGAGAAAGCTGCGACTTAAACTGCGCATCATAACTGCCCACCTCCGGACGCGGAGCGAAATCGGGACGGATGATGGTGGCGAGCGACAGGCGGCTCACGGCTCCATCAGCCACCTCACGAACCGAAAAGAACTTCTGCGTAACGGCAATGGTGCTCGAAGCATTCCAGTTGAAGCGGGTCTTTACGCGGGCTGTAACGCTCTTGGTTCCTACTCGCTCCTGGCCGTCCTCTGAATTGTCCCAGCAGAGGCGAATCAGCTGGCTAGGGTCGTTAAACTTCCTGAGCATGTCTACCTCGTCCATCTTGCAGTAGAGATAAGCATCGCCAGCCTTCTGTACATCGTCGAGACGCTGGATGTAGGCAGCGCGGGTAAGGTCGGGCGAAACGATGCGGATGCAGATGTCTTCCGGGCGCACAGGCTTCTTCTTGTTGTCGCCCATGGTGTTCACCTCGTCCTTCCAGTCCTGCTCCTTCTGGCGGTTCACCTTATCCATCTGAACCAGGTCTTCGATGATGCAGTCGATGGGTCCGTTGACGAGCGATTTGCCTGACGACATGGCTGCAATGAGCAGATTCATCATCGCCGCCTCGTGCACCTGATTATCCGTGTAGCGGAAGGTTACGCCCTTAAGATGAGCGGCAAGCGCAGGGAAGACCGCCATTGCCACAGCCGCCTTGAAATCGGCAGGCACCTTGCTGGTGAGCAGCTTGATGAGCTTAGGCAGCTTGGCTGGCAACTGAGGAGGAACATCGGCATAGATTCCCGCCTTCTCGGTGGCCTGCTTGGCAAGATGATTCTTGCGGGCAGTCTCTACAGCCTGCTTTACCAAATCCGGAATCGCGGTAGACTGCGCCACCTTGCAGGCATTCTCTACGGTGGCGAACGCCTTCGCCTCGTCTTCGCCAAAGGTTTCTATTACCTGCTTGATCCAAGCCGCCTCACTATTACAGATGTATCTCAGCAGGCAGGCTTCACGATAGATGAAGTTGTTGCGGTTGCCGTGGACAGGAGCGCCGCCCATCAACTCTACCAGCGCCTTCACAATCTCCCCGTAAGGAACGCCGTCGTAAGTCTGCTCATACTGCACGGCATTGGCAGCCCGTCTCGCCTTCTCCTCCTCGCTCTCGATGGGTTCGAAATCTACGGTTGGAGCAGAAGATGCATTCTGAAATGCCTGGCTCTGAGAAGATGCATTTGCTGAACTCTGAGATGCTCCTAACCGGGCTGAATCTACATCCAGCGGACGGCCGTCAATATCCAGTCCTCTCTTGCGGTAAGCCTCACGATATTCAGCCACGGCTTCCTTATCCAGGTGCTTGTACCAGTCGTCGGCAGTATAAATCTGGCTTGCCGCATCGGTGATGAAGATGATGCGCTCCGGGGTTACGCAGCTAGGGTCTTCGGTGGCGTGGATGAGTTTACAGAAGGCGCTCTGAGCCTCAGCGATAGTCATTCCTACCGGGATGCGGATATCGATGTGGGCCTTGTTGCGGGCTGAGCGCTCGATGTGGAGCACCTTTCCCTTCCAGAGTTCGATGTCTTCGGCTGAGAAGATTTTCTCTCTGAAGAGCTTCTCTGTAGGCTCATCAAACATTCCGTTCAGCAGAAGAGCTTTCTTCACCGCTGGCTCAACCTCCTCAGGGTTATCAATGTCTACGGTTGTCTGGAAGGTGAAAGCCTCCGGGTCGATGAATTTCTGGGCGCGATGGTCATCGAGGAAGTGGAAGTAGTGAGGTGAGCGGAAAGGCAGCTGCTTCTTGAGGTCAGAAATCTTGCGGTCGAGCTGCTGGTAAGTCTCTCCCGCCTTCATCTCCTCCTGCATCATCTGGTTCTGCTGGGCGGTGAGGTCACGGATCTGACCAACGAGCTGTGCGAGCCAAGGCTGCTTGGTAAGCTCGGTGTAGTAATCGAGGAGATGGGATGAAATCTGTCCCATGTTCGCTCTGCGGTTAGGGTTCATTGCGATGATGCGGCTGCTGAGCTGCTTGCATTCATCAAAGGTTAATGATTTTTGTGTCATAAATCTATATTTTTTTTAGTTGTAAAAGACAGGCTCTTTGCAGAAACCTGCCGCCTTCCATTCTGAAAAGCGGTGCAAAGATAAACAAAAAAAAAGCCGTTTACAAGTTTTTTCTGAGATAAAAAAGCAGGGGTATAAAGAGGGGGATAAAAAGGTATAAAAGTATAAACAAAGGGTATAAGCGGGGTATATTAATACCCCCGCTAGCTACCATCTCTCGCCATCATCTCGTCATCTTTCATGGTGTCCGAGACTGGCACTTTCTCATCCACCAGTTTCGGCAAGATTTCCCTCAAGTTCACATTCTCCGAACTGGCTGTTGTTCCCATAATCATCTTGAAAGCATTCACAATATCGCAATAACGATTGAATCTTTCCTTGCTTACCGAGCCCAACTCACCTGAATCAAGTTTCCACCATTCCAGAGCCGCATATTCGAAAGGTGCAGATTTCGCCTGCGTAAGATCCTTCCATTTGCAGAGCGGAGCACGCTCCGTATTCTCCGGAGGTAGTTTTTCATACAGGTGGGCCAGATGTTTGCAGAAGGCTGTAGGAGCTCCCATATCGAATAGCCCCCACCCGTTTAAGAGTCGGAACACAGGGAACCAGTCGGATTGCTTTTTCACCAGCAATTCAGGACAGCCTTTTTTCTTATAAACCGCTATCTTCGGAATTACCAAATCAACCAGTTCCATGAATTTTTCTTTCTTCACTTCGTTCGAAGGCTTGGCACCCACCGCCTTCATCGCCTTCAGTGACTCCTCATCGCCGTGCTTGCCCCATTGCTTCACATCGTCCACCCTGCCGTTCATAATCATCAGCACGATGCCCGAGAGCAGCTGGATCATCTTCTTTCTAGGCACACGCTTATAGAACACCTGACGGAGGAAATCTACAGGGTCGGCCTTGAATGTTGGGTAGAGATTGTGGGGGAAGGCGTGCAGCTGCTGTTCTATGGCGTCCAGCTGGTCTTTATAATCGTAGGTGCCCGTCTGCTTCTTCTTGATGGCATTCGGGGCTTCTACGAAGAAAGAATAGGCCGCACGCTCGCGGTAAGCCGAACTGGTGATGAATCCCATCTCGGTAAGCAGAACGGCCCGGAGGCGCTGCAGTTCCTCATCGTCTATCTGCTCCAGTTTATGAAGGATGCGGTTTCTGGCCTGCGTCATTTCGCGGGAATAATCGCTGCGCTGGATTTCGAGGAAACTGCTGAGCCGCTCTCTTGCCTCAGAAAGGCAATCAGAAAGTTCCTCGCGCAGCATCGCCTCAGTTTCTGCATCAAGAGAACGGTTCTCTGCCTCAGAAGAGGTTTTATCGGATGCAGAAGAGGAGTTATTGGATGCAGAAGAGCTCTTATCCGAAGCGCCTTCAGAGAGCGTATTCCTGAGGCGGATGATGCTGTTGATGACGCCTTCGAGCATCATGGTGCAGTCGCTGAAGCGGGTGAGCTGTTCGATGGGCAGCACAGGACCGGAGTATTGCCAGTCATCATAAATCTTATCATCATATATTTCGCGGCGCGCCTGCTCCATCTCCTCATCAGAAACATCAGAGAGCGCCCTCACCATGAGCTGCAATCCAGCCTTATCGCCCTCGTTCTTGCTGTTGCAGCCTATGCAGCGGGTGCGCAGGTTCCGCTCCTTACGGGCGATGATGAGGGCGCGTACGTCCTCGCCTTCCAGGGCTGAAACATAGCCTATGAGCTGCTGTTTGTCATAAGCTTTCACCGCCAGCATGTCGAAGGTGTTGGCGTCATCGGGCACGAGGCAGATGGTTCTCCCCTCTGCTTCTTTAGCATACTCTACCTCATGGCCTTTCACGTCATTATGGGTGAGTCCTACGATATGGAATGTGAGATTCTTCATTTTATGTTGTTATTATTGTTTTTACGTTTGTTTGCAGTCAGGTTACAAAAGTAAGGTTTTTCGGTGAAACCACCAAGCATTCTTGTTTAAATTTCCTAAAAGAGGGGCGGAGAAGCCGAGGGGGTTAACAGGGTTAACAGTTAACAGCCGTTTTTTGCATGGTCCCCCTCGCGTACCTTATTATATAATAATATATATATACTTATTTTTATATAAGTGTGTGGATGGAAGTATGCATTTTTGGGGTGTTAACTGTTAACCTGTTAACCTTTTGCTCTCAGGACGCCCCTCTTCCTCAGAAATGCGCTCTCTCCCGATACTTGTTAAAGATGGCTGGCTGAGCCTTGGCAGAAAAAGCTCAAACGCCCTGCTACAGCCCGTTTTACGGGCTTATATGATGGCTAGAGAGAGGCATAAATGATGACTGATACGAGGCTTAAATGATGGCTGGGAAGGGGGCTAAATGATGCCTCACGAGGGGGATGGATCATGCGTCGCGAGGGAAGAAATATTGCATCGCGACGGAACGGGGAATGCATCGCGATGCAGAAAAAAGGGCTTTTTAGAGCGGAAAACTATGAGTTGCGGGGCAGAAAACTATGAGTAAGTTTTGTTAACGGGAGGGAAAACAACAAGGCGATACTCTTCTCTTATAGGAAGAATATCGCCTCGTTGCCTTCATTAAAAAGGAGGTCAAGGATGCTCATATTGGGCTGAAAACCGTATTTCTGCTCGTAAACCTGGTAATAGCGCTTCGACTCGAATTCGGGGTCAGGAAGGGGTTTCTTGGGGCGAATCGCATCGCGGAAATCCTTGATTGGAGTGTTGAGTGTTGAATGTTGAATGTTGAATTGGGCTTGCGCCTCTGGGCTATTGAATTGGCTTTCCCTTCGGTCGCTGAACGTTGTTTCTTCACTCTTCACTTTTCGTTCTTCGCTTTCTATGCTCTTCATTCTTCGTTCTTCACTTAAAACGTATTCGTCAGTAACGCTTATCTTCGGACGGATGTCAAGGAGCTCTATCATCTTCGCGGTTGTCTCCATGTTGAAATCGAAGAGGAACTCGTATTTCTTCTCGTAGAAGGGGCGGATGTCGTCCTGATAATACTCGAAGAAAGGGCTCTCGCCATAGGCGGAAAGGAGCGCATTCCAGTGCACGTGGCGCCAGTTGGCGTGGTCGGAGATGCGGATGTCCTTCATCGACAGGGAGATGTCGTGATTGGTGGGGATGGTGAGCGAGAGGGGGCCGTTGGTGGTAGGGATGAGCATGCGGTTACGATAGGTTTGCTTGATAAAGCTCTCGTGGCGCTCTATCAGGCATTCATCGTAGCGGTTCAGCTTCTGGTACCACTGGATGGGGCCGAAATATGTGGAAGAAAGAAGGGCTTTCAATTTCTGCTTTGTTATGAAGGGTTAATGATGAAGAGGGGGGGACGAGCGATGGAGCTAGAACAGCTTAAAGGCTTTGCCTATCATCTGGTGCTTGTGAACGAGCTGCTGGCCGGTTGGCGTCTTCAAGAGATAGAAGCGGCAATCCTTGCAGCCGCAGCGCTTGCAGCAGATGGTTGGAATGACGAACTGCATGGTGTCGATGCGCAGCGTATCGCCCGGAAGCTTCTCTATCCTGCCTATGAAATGAGACTCGAAGACGCGCTTGCGACGCTGGTTCTTGGGCTGGTAAACCACCGTATCGGTGAAAACAACCACATCGCCACGCCCGAAATTTTCGCAGTCAATCCTGTTCACTATCACCCGGTTGCCTGCCTTCAGCTGGGGCGGAAGCCCGCCCTGAGGCACCGAGAAGATAGTGAAAACATAGGTGCGCACTGCCCAAGCCAGGAGCAGCGACAACACCAATGCTATTAGGAATTTGACGGCAGTCTTCAATTCTTATTTCTTTTTCTTACTTAATATTGCCTACGAAAGTGAAGAGGCGATTCCAACGAATGCCCGAGAAGCCCGGATGATCAGGGCTGTGGCTCCACCAGATGAAGATAGGCTTGCCCACGATATGGTCCTCAGGCACGAAACCCCAGTAGCGGCTGTCGGCTGAGTTGTGGCGGTTGTCGCCCATCATCCAGTAGTAGTCGAGCTTGAAGGTATAGCTCTTCGCCTGCTTGCCGTTGATGAAGATGCGGCCAGCGTTGTCTACCTTCAGGTCGTTGCCCTCGTAAACCTTGATGCAGCGCTCGTATACAGGCAGATTCTTCAGCGTAAGAGCGATGCTCTCGCCCTTCTTCGGAATCCAAACCGGACCGTAATTATCTCTTGTCCAGCCGGTATAGGCGTTGAGCGGATAGAGGTCGCCATAGGTTGCATCCGTATTGATAGAGATGCTCTCTACGAGGCTTCTGTTCGCCTTCAGCGCCAGATAAGCCTTCTTGGTGAGCGGAATCACGCCACTCTGATTATACATCAGCAGGTCTTCGTTGGTGATTCCCAGTTCATCGGCAAGGTCGATTGGGAACTCGCCCTTGAGCTTCATCTTATAAGTATACTGCACGTTATCAGGCTCCTTATTCGCCTTTCCGTTCAGATAAACGATGCGGTTCTTGATCTGCAGGGTCTGACCAGGCAAGCCCACGCAGCGCTTTACATAGTTCTCGCGGCGGTCGGTAGGACGGCTGATGATGTCGCCATATTCGCCCGGCATGCTGCTGATGTAGTTGCGGCCTGTAGCATAAACCTGCTCAAAATAGTGGCGCTGCTGCAATGGGCTCATCGCGCGCACATCCTTTTCCTGTCCGTTCTGCTGCATCAGCTGGTCGCCGATGCTGTAAACCATCTGGTAGTAATCATTCGCCTGATAGCGCTCCTCATTGACGAGCGTATCGCCTGCAGGATAGTTGAACACCACGATGTCATTGAGTTTCACGTTGCCCAATCCCTTCACGCGGCGGTAATCCCAGTGAGGCCACTCTATGTAGCTCTTCACGTTGACCAGCGGCATGGTGTGCTGGGTGAGCGGCATGGTGAGCGGAGTTTCAGGAATGCGAGGACCGTAGCTTACCTTGCTCACGAAGAGATAATCGCCCGTGAGGAGACTCTTCTCGAGAGAGGAAGACGGAATGACGTAGTTCTGGAAGAAGAAGAGGTTGATGAAATAAACCGCTACAAGAGCAAACACCAGCGCATCTACCCAGCTCATGATGAAACGCACAGGGCCTTCTTCATCCTTCCACCACTGCCAGTGAATCTTCTTGGTGATGTAAACATCGAAGATGAACGGAACCACGATGAGTCCCAGCCAGCTTTCTACCCAAACCAGAAAGAGGAGATAGAGGGCGAGAACCACTGCGAACTTCGCCCACTGTACCTTCATATTGAGTTTTTGTTTCTGCTTGTCTATCATAACTTCTGCTTAGAACTTAAATAAATCTGATGTGGTGAGCAAGCCGGAATGGTTGGCTGTGAACTCAGCTGCGAGAACGGCTCCCAGGGCAAAGCCCTTGCGAGAATGGGCGCTGTGCTCGATGGTAATCATATCAGCATCGCTGTCGTACATCACGGCGTGGATTCCCGGAACCTCGCCATCGCGTACGCAGTTGATGACCAGGTCTTCATCAGTAATGTTTGCATCGCCCTCATCGTGATGACCATCCTCTGTCCAATAAGTAACGCCACGCTTCCAGTCCTTCTTACGGTCGATATTGTCGATGATTTCCTCGGCAAGGGTGATGGCTGTTCCAGATGGCGCATCGAGCTTATGAACGTGGTGGGTTTCCTGCATGCATACTGAGTACTGTGGGAAACCATTCATGATTTTAGCCAGATAGCGGTTTACGGCAGAGAAGATAGCCACACCGATGCTGAAGTTAGAGGCCCAGAAGAGGGTCTGCTTACCGTCGGCGCAGAGTTTCTCCACGTCTTCCTTATGGTCTTTCATCCAACCTGTAGAACCTGAAACCACCTTCACGTTGTGAGAGAAAGCCTTCAGATAGTTGCCGTAAGCGGCAGTAGGGTTGGTAAACTCAATGGCTACATCAGCAGAGCAGAACTCCGGGCTGTCGATGTCTTGAGGGTTATTCACGTCAATCTTACAAACGATTTCGTGGCCACGCTGCAGGGCGATCTCCTCGATCATGTGTCCCATCTTTCCGTAGCCGATCAAAGCAATTTTCATCTTTATATATTTTTTATTTGTTCTTACTTTTTTTGTTCTATTCGGCAAAAAAAATGCAAATGAGCGCAATGAAAGCTTGCTTTCAAATTGCCGAGTGCAGCTTTTTTTATGCAAAAATACACATTTTTCTTCGAAAAACCTTGAAAAATCCTTGTTATTATAATAATAAATAGAAAATTTTGGTTATTTTTGCAGTGATTTAAGGCTTTTAGCCTCATTTAGTAACTAAAAAGAGAAAATTATGAGCAGATATATTTTTGAGACGAAGATGGAAGTAAGAGATTATGAGTGCGATATTGAAGGCATCGTGAACAATGCCAACTATCTGCACTACATGGAACATACCCGCCATCTCTTTCTGAAGGAATGCGGCCTCAGCTTTGCCGAAATGCACAACAAGGGCGTGGATGCTGTGGTGGCGAGAATGAACCTGCAATACAAGGTTCCGCTGCAATGCGATGATGAATTCTTCTCGCGTCTGTGGCTGGAGAAGCAGGGCGTGAGATATGTTTTCCATCAGGACATCTTCCGTGCCAAGGACGAGAAACTCTGCCTCAAGGCAACCGTAGAACTCGTCTGCCTCATCAACGGAAAACTGGGCAACAGCGAGGACTACGACAAGGCATTCGAGAAATACTTCTCTCCTCAGAGTTAACAGGTTAACAGTTAACAGCTGATTTTTCAATACCCCTTCCGCACACGAGCGAAGAACTTGCGTTCCGAAAGAGGCAATCCTATAAACCATAAAAGCCGAAACATTATGGAGCAACTCCTTCATTATGTGTGGAAGCACAAGCTCTTCCCACTCTCTCCACTCACCACCACCTGGCACCAGGCTGTGGAAGTAATTGACCCCGGACTGCACAACCGCAATGCAGGGCCCGATTTCTTCAATGCCAAAATCAAACTCAACGGAACCCTATGGGTGGGAAACGTGGAGATTCACGACAAGGCAAGCGACTGGTATGTGCACGGACATGATAAGGATGAACGCTACGACAACGTTATCCTGCACGTTTGCGGAACCATTGATGTAGAGGCAAAGAACTCGAAAGGCGAGCCCCTCGTGCAGTTGCAGCTCGACATCCCCGAAAACGTATCGAAACATTATCAGGAGCTGCTGAGCATCGACCAGTATCCTCCCTGCTACCAGATTATCCCATCGCTCACCCGCCTCACCGTGCACAGTTGGATGAGCGCCCTGCAAACCGAGCGCTTATCGCAGAAAACCGATGCGATAGAGGCGCGCGTGAAGCAATGTAACGGCGATTGGGAAAACGCCTACTTCGTGACCCTGGCGCGCAACTACGGGTTCGGAATCAACGGCGACGCCTTCGAGCAGTGGGCTTACCATCTGCCGCTGAGGGCCGTAGACCATCACCGCGACGACCTCTTCCAGATAGAAGCCATCTTTCTGGGGCAAGCCGGACTGCTGGAGCTGAACACCATTCCCGAAAGATATCAGAAAGACGCGCTGAACGACGGGTATTTCTCCCGGTTGAGGAACGAATATCTCTATCTCTCGCATAAATTCTCGCTGCAGCCGATGGATTACAAGCAGTGGCGCTTCCTGCGCCTGCGTCCGCAGAACTTCCCCCACATCCGCATCTCGCAGTTAGCCAATCTTTATTATAACCGCCGTGCGGGGCTGAGCCAGCTGCTCGAGGCAAGCACGGTGAAGGAGGCGAAGCAGGTGCTCTCAACCAGCGTTACGGAGTATTGGGAAACCCATTATACCTTCGGCAGCACGAGCATCCGGAACGAGAAGCACCTCTCCCCTTTCTCGCTCAATCTGCTCATCATCAACACCGTGGTTCCCATCCTCTTTGCCTATGGAAGGCACCGGGGCGAGGAGAAATACTGCGACCGCGCCTTCGACTTTCTGGAGGAGCTGAAGGCTGAGAATAACCACATAGTAAGGATGTGGAAGGAATGCGGGCTGCCGGTGGAGAACGCCGGGGATAGCCAGGCGCTCATACAGCTGAAGAAGGAATACTGCGACAGGAAGGAATGCCTGAGGTGCAGGATAGGTTACGAATACTTGAAAAGATAAAGATTATGGCTGATCAACAGGAAATACTGAACACCATCCTCCTGACAAGGCTCAATTACTTCAGCCTGGCAGGAATGCTGGAGCTATACAGAAAGGTAGGCTCCGCTACGCTCATCCTGGAGCATAAGAACAACCTCAGAGACATCCTTCCCGATGCCTCGGATAAACTCGTGAGCGCTATCCAGAACTGCGAAGAAGCCCGAAAACGCGCTGAGGAAGAACTGGAGTACGACATACGCTACGGAATAGAACCCATTCCGATGAACGACGACCGCTATCCGCAACGCCTCAAAGACTGCAATGACGCACCTCTCATCCTCTTCTATAAAGGCAACGCCAACCTCAACCAGCAGCGCGTCATCAACATCGTAGGAACCCGCCACTGCACGCCTTACGGCGAAGACCTCATCCGCCGCTTCATCACCGACCTGAAGCAGCTCTCACCCAACGTGCTCATCATGAGCGGACTTGCCTACGGAGTGGACATCGTGGCGCACCGCCAGGCACTCGCCAACGGCTACGAAACCATAGGCGTGCTGGCTCACGGTCTGGATGACCTCTACCCCCGTCAGCACCGGGAAACGGCGGCAAGAATGATAGAACAGGGCGGACTGCTCACCGAATTCCTTACCCGTACAAACGCTGATAAGATAAACTTCGTGCGCCGCAACCGCATCGTAGCGGGAATGTCGGATGCCTGCATCCTGATAGAGAGCGCAGCTCACGGCGGCGGTCTCATCACCTGCGATATTTCGCAATCCTACGGCAGAGACGTCTTCACCTTCCCGGGCAGGATAGGCGACCACTACAGCGAAGGCTGCAACAACCTCATCCGCAACAACGGCGCCACGCTCATCACCAGTGCCGAGGACTTTGTGAAGGACATGCGCTGGCAGGATGATGCCACCCTGATGCGAGCCAAGCAGCAAGGCATCGAGCGCAGCCTCTTCCCCGAATTATCAACAGAAGAAGAACTCATCGTCCAAATCCTCTCAAAGACCAACGATCTGCAGATCAACATCATCAGCGTGAAATCGAACATCGACATCTCCCGCCTCACCTCCCTCCTCTTCCAGATGGAAATGAAAGGAATCATCCGCACCCTGGCAGGGGGAATGTATCATCTTTTGAAGTAACTCTTTGGCAATATCAAAAAAAAGATGTAATTTTGCAGCCGCAAAAGAAAAGAGGATTGCCCCCTCTTGCCAAACAAAAAGAATAAGATGAAAATAGGTAATATAGAATTTGGGCCTCAGCCCCTCTTCCTCGCTCCGATGGAAGACGTAACAGATATTGGTTTTCGCATGCTCTGCAAGCGATTCGGAGCCGCCATGGTTTATACTGAGTTCGTATCGGCGGAAGCCTTGGTGAGAAGCATCAAGAGTACTGTCAGCAAGCTTACGATAAGCGATGAAGAGCGCCCTGTGGGCATTCAGATTTACGGCAGAACCACCGAGGACATGGTGGAAGCTGCCAAAATCGTAGAACAGGCGAAGCCGGATGTAATTGATATTAACTTCGGTTGCCCGGTGAAGAAGGTTGCAGGAAAGGGTGCAGGAGCCGGAATGCTCCGAAATATCCCATTGATGCTGGATATTACAAGAGAAGTGGTAAAGGCGGTAAACGTGCCCGTAACTGTGAAAACCCGATTGGGATGGGATTGCGAGAACCTCATCATCACCGACCTTGCCGAGCAGCTACAGGATTGCGGAATCCAGGCGCTCACCATCCACGGCAGAACCCGTAGCCAGATGTACACCGGAGAAGCCGACTGGAGCCTCATCGGAGAGGTGAAGAACAATCCCCGCATCCATATTCCTATCATCGGCAACGGCGACATTACGACCCCAGAAGAAGCCAAGCTTGCCTTCGAAAGATACGGCGTAGATGCGGTAATGATTGGCCGCGCCACCTTCGGCAGACCATGGATTTTCAAGGAGATGCGTGATTATCTGGATAATACGGGTGCTGCCCCATTAACCGTAGATGAGAAGATTGACCTCCTGGAGGAGCAACTGCGCATCAACGTAGAGCGCATCGATGAGTACAGAGGCATTCTCCACACCCGTCGCCACCTTGCCGCCTCCCCTATCTTCAAGGGCATTCCCGATTTTCGCCAGACGAGAATCGCCATGCTGAGAGCCACGACCGTGGAGGAACTGAAAGAAATATTGAAAGAATGCCGCGAGAGAATCAAGGCGATAGAATAAAGCAAAACGCCCTGTAGGAGCAAAAGCCTCGTATATGAAAGCTTTTGCCCTTACAGGGCGAATCCTTTATATCTTCCTTATACCCAGGGTGTTGCCCTGGGCTAAGAGCTTGCTGGGCTTTCAGCCCGCTACATTAACCACATTAAGGAGTTAACTGTTCATCTTAACTGCCAAGAGTTAACAGGTTAACAGTTAACAGCTGGTTTTCTATACTTCGACCGAGAAATTCGAAGGAAATGCTTCTCTTAATATCGAAAACTTAATTCCAATATCGAAGAATTTACTTCTTCAATATCGAAGCACCTTCGAGCAGGGCGAGTGCCTTATTCTCGTTCTCCTCCATGATTTCACGCTCTCCCGGACCCTTGTCGTTGATTCCGCAGAGGTGCAGGATGCCGTGGATGATGACGCGATGGAGCTCATCATCGTAGGTCTTGCCAAACTGCTCGGCATTGGTGCGGACCGTATCGAGCGAAATCACGATGTCGCCGTTAATCACATCATCCTCATCATAATCGAAGGTGATGACATCGGTATAGTAATCATGACCCAGATACTCGTTGTTAACTTCGAGAATCTTCTCGTCATCTACAAACATATAGCCAATCTCACCCACCTTGCGGCCATGAGAGGCAGCTACCTTACGAATCCAGGCACTCGTATCACGCTTCTTGATCTTTGGCATTTTCACGCCGTCTACATTGTATGTAATCATACGCTTCTTCCTCCTATTTTTATTTTATTTTTGGTAAAAATTCATCTACTTCTCTTCCGAAGAATCTCAGTTCCCTGACCAGCGTTGAGCTGATGCTGCCGTATCTTGGGTCTGAAAACAGCAGGATGGTTTCTACGCCGCCCAACTGCTTATTGATGTCAGCCTGCTCTCTTTCGTACTCGAAATCCTTGGCAGAACGGACGCCACGAACCAGAAACCTGGCTCCCAGGCGATGCGCCAAATCGATGGTGAGATCATCGTAAGAAACCACCTCCAGGCGATAACCCTTAGATGCATCCTCCGCATCTACCAGTTCCGAACATTCCTTCGGGAAAACAGCCTTGATATCCTCCACACGCTTCGAGATTTCCTCGCTGGCGTGCTTCAGTTTGCTCACCGCCACTGCAATCACGAGCTTGTCGAACATCGGCAAGGCACGCTCGGCAATGTTCTGATGTCCTATCGTAAATGGGTCGAATGTACCCGTAAATATTCCTATCTTCATGTTTTTCTTCACTCTTCGTTCTTCACTCAAACAAGTCTCCCTGCATAATATTGCTTGTATACGGATTTCTGCCGAGATGCTCGTAGGCAAGCGGCGTTGCCATTCTGCCTCGCGGCGTGCGCTTGATGAAACCCTCCATGATGAGGAACGGCTCGTAAACCTCCTCTACGGTGCCGCCATCCTCGCCTATTGCCGTGGCAATGGTGCTTACGCCTACCGGACCGCCACGGAACTTGTCGATGATGGTGGTGAGAATCTTGTTGTCAATCTCGTCCAAGCCATACTGGTCGATGTTGAGCGCCTTGAGAGCCATCTGGGCAATATCGTAAGTGATGGTTCCGTTGCCCTTTACCTGGGCGAAATCACGCACTCTTCGCAGCAGGGAATTGGCGATACGAGGGGTTCCGCGCGAACGGCGGGAGATTTCCACAGCCGCCTCATCCTCTATCGGCACCTTCAGGAGCATCGCACTGCGCTTGATAATCTTCTGAAGCGTAGCCGGGTCGTAATATTCCAGATGCAGATTGATTCCGAAACGGGCACGCAGAGGAGCTGTAAGCAGACCGCTTCTCGTTGTTGCTCCTACGAGGGTAAACGGATTCAAGTCTATCTGGATGCTGCGAGCCGAAGGACCCTTGTCTATCATGATATCGATGCGGTAATCCTCCATCGCCGAATAGAGATACTCCTCTACCACAGGCGAAAGTCGGTGGATTTCATCGATAAAGAGCACATCGTTGGGCTCCAGCGAGGTAAGGATTCCCGCCAGATCGCCCGGCTTATCAAGCACAGGACCCGATGTAATCTTGAATCCTACGCCCAGTTCGTTGGCGATGATGTTGCTCAGCGTGGTCTTACCCAATCCCGGCGGACCATGGAGGAGCGTATGGTCGAGTGGTTCGCCACGATATTTGGCAGCCTCAACAAAGACCTCGAGATTTTCCACCACGCCATTCTGTCCGCTGAAATCAGAAAACTTCAGCGGGCGCAGCGCCTTCTCGAATTCCTTTTCGGCAGGCGAAACTATTTCTTGTCTTATATCAAAATCTTCGTTCATTCTATGACTATTATCGATAATATGGGTGCAAAGTTACACATTTGTTGCGGAATTAAAGAAGAAAAGCCGAATTATTTTGCCCATGATTTTGCACAATCCCAAAAGATTCGTGCAGATTTGCAAGCGTTACCCTACAAAAATGTTATAATTTATCATTTTCTTGCAGAATAATTTGTTTATCCGATAGAAAAGACGTACTTTTGCACTCGATATTGAAAGCGAGGAAAGAAATAAATAAGAGAGAAATATCAGGATTTTAAAAGAAATAGAATTATGCTTAAGTTATTTCAAGGGCTCAGCAAGCTGCTGGCCAATTACACATCTATCTTCGTGATAGGTGTTGCAGTGTTCACATTCTTCTTCCCACATACCTTCGACTGGGTGCGCGGAACTACTCAAACCGTCATTCTCGGCATCATCATGCTCACAATGGGTCTGACCTTGACCACCAACGACTTCAAGATTCTGACTCAGCGCCCGCTGGATGTCTTCATCGGAGCCTGTGCCCAGTTTATCATCATGCCGGGTGTGGCTTACACCCTGGTTCATGTGTGGCATCTTGACCCAGCCCTGGCACTCGGAATTCTGCTGGTAGGTTGCTGTCCTGGCGGCGTTTCGAGCAACATCATGAGTTATCTGTGTCATGGCGACGTAGCTTTCTCCGTAGGAATGACCTGCGCCTCTACCATTCTTGCACCGGTGATGACTCCGCTGCTGATGAAGATTACGGCAGGCGAGATTATCCATGTAGATGCTGTGGGAATGTTCATCAACATCCTCATCGTAACGATTATTCCTGTGGCCATCGGCTGCGCCCTCAACTATTTTTACGGCAAGAAAGACTGCTTCCCTACCATCCAGAGTCTGATGCCGGGCATCAGCGTTACGTGTCTGGCAATCATCGTAGGCGGTGTGATTTCTACGGTTCATGATGACCTCGTAGCCCGCGGCTTATCGCTTTTCCTCTGGACTTTCGCCGTGGTTTTCTGCCACAACACACTGGGCTATCTTCTCGGTTGGCTTGCCGGGAAGCTGGCGGGCTTCAATACTGCCAAGAAGCGTACCATCAGTATTGAGGTAGGAATGCAGAACGCCGGTCTTGCCACGGTACTTGCCGGCAACTTCTTCGCAGCCCAGCCTCTCGCCGTATTGCCTTGCGCCATCAGCTGCGCCTGGCACAGTATTTCCGGCACCATCCTTGCCGGAATCTATCTGAAATGGGACCATCTGCATGAGAAGAAGTAAATGACTTCTGAAAAAGATTTATGAATTCTAACAGAAGCAAAGATTGAGCAGCACGCCCTGAAAGGGCAGAAGCTCCTAGCCCAGGG
>ERZ779904.102-NODE-102-length-37942-cov-2.69235_pt1 | contig 37942 bp, 30 predicted proteins | sample MGYA00511549_ERZ779904 | MGnify/ENA primary metagenome ERZ779904 (study PRJEB29588, sample SAMEA2151391) | human gut metagenome | biome: human gut; feature: human-associated habitat; material: faeces | place: Denmark | collected 2008/2010 ...
AGAGCATAATTACCTGTATTACCATGTTGGCGACGAAGATGCAGGTACACATATCTTTACAGAAAACTATGAAGATCACATAGATACACAGATTATTGGTGGACCAAACGGCGTGACACCGGATGGAGAAGCTTCCACCGAGGAATCGACAACCGAAGAATCACAATAGGAATAAATAATGTATTAGGAGGGACGTTATGAGAACTTTTAATTTTAGGGCGCGAAACATCGGCGAAGAAAAATATCTGTCATACACAATGGGCGAGGATTGTGAGTTAGATGAGGATGTTTTGGATTACTGTCAGGACAATGCGCCGGAAGAACTGATAGAGATTATCTATGAAGAAGATGACGATTATGATTATCTGACCTACCAGATTACGGGCAAGACATCTCTGGAGGAGTACATTGCGCAGGAGCATGATTGCGAGAGCGTACTGCTCATCCTGCGGAATGTCGCACAGGAGATGATTTCCTTGAAGGAGCAGGCGATTCCACTTTCGTATGTATTGCTGAATCGTGGATTTATCTACGTGGATGCTGAGAAGAAGACAGTACAGTTCCTGTGCCTGCCAATCGAAAGCAAGGGCGCACTTTCTGTAGAATTCAAGAGCTTTGTACGCCAGCTGCTTGCGAACATGAAATACGATGTGGAAGAGGATCTGAATTATGTTGGTAAGCTCCTCACGTATATCAATGGAGATAACTTCAATCTGCGTGGCTTGATCGGACTTGCAGAGGCGTTGATGGAAGAGGAAGGAATCAGCTTCGAGGAGGCTGGAGCCATTGATGCAGACGGTGTAGAAGTTGTAAGTGCAGAGGAAGAAGCACCGGCAGAAAATATCAGCGACATCATGAATAGCCTGCAGGAAGAGGATGATACACCACTTCCGGAGATCGGCGACGATGAAGAAGACGAAGAGGAAGAAGCAGAGGAGCCTGCAAAGGAAGAGGAAGAACTGGAAAGTATCCTTCCAGCTGGCATGCAGGTAAAGGAAGAAGAAACACCGGTAGAGGAGAAGGTGGCAGAACCGACAGAGGCTGTCGAGGAGACACCAGCACCTGTCGAGGAAGCACCGGCACCAAAGCCAGTGATGGAAAAGCAGGAAGCACCAAAGCCGGAACCAGTAGCAGAAAAACCAGAGGTTTCCCCAGCTGCAGAGCAGATCCTGTCACAGGTGAAGCCAGAGGGGGCAACAAATGGTGGCGAGAAGCTGCAGTTAAAGACAAACAAGAAGGAATCCGATATCAACCTGATCAAGGATCGGATCAAGGAGCTGGTTGGAGAAGTTCCATCTGCAAAGCCGACAGCACAGCCAACCAAGAATATCCAGACATTGGAAGATCTGGATCATTTCTTAGACAAGCCACCTGTGGTTAAGCGGAATGTGGTAAAGGTAAACCGTGCGGCAATCATCCAGCAGACAGAGGCTGAGATGGAGGCAGCTGAGGCAGAAGCAGCAGCTGAGACAGCAGAGTCTGCTGAACCGGAAACAACCGTACAAAACGAAGAACCGACAAGCGGACAGACAGAAAACATCAAGGTGCCTGTGATCGAGGATATCTACGATGACATGAACATTGAGAAGAAAAAGGACGATGAAAAGGACAAGAAGCCAAAGAGTACATCTATTTTGAATAAATCTGTAACAGAGCTTGTAAAAGATGCCGTTGGTGCTGTGAGTGCAGCGACTGCAGCAACCAATTCGCCGAAAGCATTGCCATATCTGATCCGTGTAAGTACAGAAGAACGTATCATGCTGAACAAGGCGATCTTCAAGATCGGAAAGGCAACCAGAGGTGTGGACTATACCGTTGGCGGAAATGGAGCGATCAGCCGTCAGCATGCATTTATCATTCAAAAAGATGGGGTATGTTATATCAAAGATAACAAGTCTACGAATCATACATATGTGAATGGAAAGCGTGTAGAGGATGGGGTAGAAGAAATTCTGACACATGATTCTCTCGTAAGACTTGCAGATGAAGAGTTTACATTTAAGATTCGCTAATTAGGATGATTATATCATGAGGAGGTAGCAAATGAAGGGGTTAGAGTTGAATGTAACAAAACAAAACGGAATGACATTGGTGGAGTATCAGCTTGGAGTAGCAGATGTCTATGACGACAGAGTGTCAGACAAGGTTGCACAGCTCGGAAATATTATTCCGTTCCAGTACAAGGACGAGGATGGAAAGAGAAGTATTGTCTCTTATGTGCATCATGACACTTCTCTGGAAGTGATGCTGCGTCAGACATTGAAGAAGGCAGATGTACTTGCAATCCTGAAGGGACTGTTGTGTGCATTTGAGATTGGTGCAGCAGGTGTGCAGATCTGTTATCTGGTACGCGATCTGAATTATATCTATGTAGATCCTGAGAGCAAGGCAGTAAAGTGCATTATGGTTCCTGTAAAGCAGGATCCGTTGGGACAGTCTGATATCCCGGATTTCTTCCGAAATATTGTGTCACATATGCGCTTTGATGAAGCAGACAAGGATGATTATGTAGCAAGAATCCTGACCTTGATCAATACGGATCATTATTCCAATATGAAATTAAAGGGGCTTGTAGATGCGGAGATGGAGAAACTTGGTCTCTTCTATACAAGAGACGAGGGACTTAAGAAGGAAGCGGATACAACCGCAGCTCCGGAAGTACAGAACCAGAATGTAAAAGTAAATCGTGTCGGCGTGATGAACAACATGCGTCCACAGGGTATGCCAGCGATGGGACAGCCGGTACCACCGATGGGCAGACAGCCAATGGGGCAGCCAGTACCACCGATGGGCGGACAGCCAATGATGGGACAGCCGGTACCACCGATGAACGGACAGCCAATGATGGGACAGTCGGTACCACCGATGGGCGGACAGCCAATGGGGCAGCCAATACCACCGATGGGGCAGATGCCGAAGCCGGAAATGCCAAAACCACAGGCACCGGTACCGGAGGCACCAAAGCCAGAGATGCCGAAACCGGAAATGCCAAAGCCACAGGCACCAGCACCGGAGGCACCAAAGCCAGAGATGCCGAAACCAGAAATGCCAAAGCCACAGGCACCAGCACCAGAGGCACCAAAGCCAGAAATACCAAAACCGGAAATGCCAAAGCCACAGATGCCACCAATGGGACAGCGTCCAGCGATGGGCGGACAGCCGATGATGGGGCAGCCAGTACCACCGATGGGTGGACAGCGTCCTCCGATGGGACAACCAATGATGGGGCAGCCGATGGTGGGACAGATGCCAAGACCACAGGCGCCACAGATGCAGAACGGCAACCTGATGGGACAGCTTGGCGGTGCACGCCCGATTCCACACTTTGTGCGTAAATCAACTGGTGAGATCATCAATATTACAAAACCAGAATTTATCATCGGTAAGTCAAAGACGAAAGCCGATTATGCAATAGAGAACAACAGCGCAATCAGCCGGGAGCATTGTATTGTAATCCAGCGCGATGGCGTGAACTATATTAAGGATAACAATTCTACAAACCATACCTATGTAAACGGGGTAGAGTTGCAGCCGGGTAAGGAAGTGCTTCTGAAGCATAAGACAGAAGTTCGATTGGGAGATGAGGAATTCACATTCCTTCTGAGAAAAGGAGAGTAATATGGAGTACATTGCAACATATCACACCGATGTAGGTACAAGAAAAGAAACGAATCAGGACTCTCTTGCAATCAAGGTTGTGAACACAAAAGAGGGAAATGTTGCATTTGCAATCGTGTGTGATGGCATGGGAGGACTCGCAAAAGGCGAGGTTGCCAGCAAAGAGGTAATCGAAGCATTTTGTACATGGTTTGATGACACACTGGTGGATGAAATCCAAAATGGAACATTCACAGAGCAGAATCTTGTAAAACAGTGGGATGATATTATCCAGACTCAGAATCGCCGGCTGGGCGCATATGGAGAGGAAAATCATTTGCAGCTTGGTACGACGGTATCTGCAATCCTGTTGTACAAGGATCAGTATTATATTGTGCATGTGGGCGACAGCCGCGTGTATGAGCTTACAAAGACAGCGAAGCAGCTGACAAACGACCAGACATTTATCGCAAGAGAACTGGCAGCGGGACGTATGACACCGGAACAGGCAAAAATCGATCCGAGACGAAGTGTGCTGTTGCAGTGTGTCGGCGCATCGCCGGTTGTTGAGCCGGAATTTACAAAGGGAACGGCAACAAGAAATGCAGTTTATATGCTCTGCTCAGACGGATTCCGTCATGTGATCACACCGGAGGAAATCATCGAGAAGATCGGACCGGGTGAGGCGACGGACGAGGAAAAGATGAAATATGGAGCAATATATCTGACAGAGTTAGTAAAGAACCGTGGGGAACGTGATAATATCACAGTAGCAATGGTTCGCACGATTTGATTTAGAGAGGGTTTGCCATGACGAAGGAAGGAACCGTACTAGACGGAAAATATGAAATTTTGGCAGAAGTTGGTCGAGGTGGTATGTCCATCGTGTACCTTGCCCGTGATAAGCGTTTGAATAAGCAGTGGGCGGTCAAGGAGATCAAGAATGATGGAAAGAAATCCGCAAAGACGTTGCTTAAGGGATTGGAACGAGAAGCGAATATTCTGAAGAACGTAGATCATCCGGTGTTGCCGCGAATCGTAGATATCATCAATCAGGATGGAACAATCTACGTTGTTATGGATTATATCGAGGGTGATACGATTCAGGATCGATTGAAGAAGGAAGGCGCGCAGCCGCAGGAGTTGGTGGTAGAGTGGGGCTTGCAGCTTGCAAGTGCATTGAATTACCTGCACAACATGAATCCACCGGTTATCTACCGGGATATGAAACCTTCGAATGTCATGATCAAACCGGAGGGCGGCGTAAAGCTGATCGACTTCGGTACAGCAAAAGAGTACGAGATAGAGAACAATGCAGATACAACCGCACTTGGTACGAGAGGCTATGCAGCACCGGAACAGTTCGGTGATTCCAAGGGACGTGGTATCTACAATACAGATGCAAGAACAGATATCTATAATCTGGGTGCAACCCTGTACCATATCGTAACAGGAAAGAACCCATGTGAGCCACCGTATGAGATCAAGCCGATCCGCGAGTGGAATCCGATGTTGTCCTCTGGATTGGAGAAGATCATCTTAAAATGTACACAGGCAGATCCGAACGACCGTTATCAGAACTGTACGGAGCTGATGTATGCATTGGAGCATTACGATGAGCTTGACGACAGCTACCGGAAGAAGAACAAGAAGAAGCTTGGGCTTTTTGCAGCAACCGTGGCATTGGCAGTTGTATCCGGTATCACAGCCGGAATCGGATATTCCGGTATGCAGCGGATCAAGCTGAACAACTACAACCAGTATATCGAAAATGGTATGAACTACTGCCGGGAAGAGAATTACGAAGCCGGAACGGCAGAATTCAAGAAAGCAATCGAACTGGACGGCTCGGAGGAAAAAGCTTACGAACAGTACATACAGGCATACATTGATGCTACGAACAAGGCGGAGGAAGCCGGAACGGAATCTACGCTGAATCTGGATGATGCGTTGACGTTGGTTTCCAATCGAATCAGCAGTAAACATGGTGGTGTTGAGAAAAACAGCGCAGTGCTTTACAAGCTGGCACTTACTTATTTTGAGGAAGAGCGTTCTTACAGTCAGGCAGCCAAATATTTCGGCATGATTGACGAGAAGGACGAGGAATATGGAAAGCTTGCAGGCTTTTACAAATCCATTTCCGAGCTGCGATCTGACAGTACGTCGGATGCATCAGAGCTGATGCAGGCGGTAAATGATTTCGCAACCTACAACGAGAACAACTTTACGAACCAGGAAGCAACGAAGTTCGTAAACTATCGTATTATCGGCGAGATTTACAGTACAAACGTCAGCAAGGATGCGGAGACAAGCATCGCAGAACAGGCAAGTACGGTGATGGAACAGGCGGTTGCAGATCTGGACGAGTACACAGGCAATGATCTGGACGAAGAAGCAGTTATGGATATGAATTATCGTTACGACGATAACCTGATCATGATCTATGAGCAGCTTGCCAAGGAAAATGCAGATAATGAAACAGTTGCCAATGGATATTATTCGATGGCAATCAGTTATTGTGAAGACTATATTGGAATCCTGAAGATGAAGGTAGACAGCGATCCGGGCATTTCGCTGGGTGGTTCCTCTGTCAACGCGTATAACCAGTCTTATTACAATAAGATGATGACGGAAGCACGTTGTTATGACGCACAGGGCAAGACAGATGATGCACTCAAGATATACGAAGCCGCAGAAAAGGTATTCGGTACAAAGAACGAGTGGAGCGACAACGTATATGCAGAGCATCTGGATTATCTGTATCGTCTGTGTGAGGCACAGGAGCAGGATCCGAAGCTTTGGACGACGAAGATTCCAGATCTGACAAAGAAGCTGATTCAGGTATTTGATGATGGTGGTAACGTGCTTGGCATCGACAGCAACAAAACATGGTACAAACGAAAAGATACGTTGCAGATGTTGAAGGACGGTAGCTATGATATCAGCGAAGAAGAAGCGACGCAGGCACCGGATGCAAATTCCGATGATTCGCAGTCAGCAGAGATGGGAGAGTGATCAGCATGCAAAACGTATATGAGATATGTTTCTATGGCGGCCTGGTACTGGCGATTCTCCTTCTGATTGCGGCGATCGTGTTATTCATTGTATTGAAGATACCGAAGGTAATTGGAGAATTGACCGGAAGTGCTGCGAAAAAGGCAATGAAAGAAATGCAGGATGGTACAGCGAGTCCGGGCAGCGTAGCGAAGAAAGAACAGGAAAAATACTACAACATGGGAAGTGGAAAGATCACTGCGAAAGAAGCGGTTTCTACGCGGGAGGATCGTAAGGCTAATGGTAACGATTCCACCGAACTGTTGGAGAAATCAAAGGAGAAAGAAAAGAAGTTTGAAGAGACCGACATCCTTCGTCCGGGCATCAATGATTATGATACACCGGATGATGGCGAGACAGAAGTACTCGGTTCAGGTGCGGATGATGAGGCAACAGATGTGCTTCGGGATACATCGGCAGGAGATGACGGAGCAACGGATGTACTTCGAAACGACGAAGGAGATGACGGAGCAACGGATGTACTTCGAAATGACGAAGGCGATGACGGGGCAACGGATGTACTTCGGAATGACGAAGGAGATGACGGAGCAACCGATGTACTTCGGGGAGACGATGCAGACGATGAGGATGCAACCGACGTTCTGCGGATGGACGATGATGACAGTGATGCAACCGATGTATTGCGTGCCGACGATGACGACAGTGATGCAACTGATGTTTTACGTGCAGATGATGACGAGGAAGGTACAAGCGTGCTGACAACCGGAACATTAGCGAAGAAGGTAAAAGTAATTTACAATATAGTAGTTGTTCATTCAGATGAAAGTATAGAGTCGGGTAGGTGAAAAAAGGATGAAAAGAAAAGAAACAAAATCAAACAATTCAAAACACCCGGTAAAGAAGCTCATAGCATTATGGGTTGTCTTTGCTCTGCTGATTGTACCATTTGCAAACCATGTCGGTGATAAGAATGGCGCGAAAGCAGAAGGGGGAAGTACAACTGGAGTAAAAACTGGCAATCTACAGATTGTGTCGGAAGAACCGAATGGGTTGAGTATTGAAGTGGATGATACTGGTGTAGTGGTTCCGCATACTGGTGAGACATATGAGAAAAGCGTAACTTTGATCAAGGATGCGCAGAAGGTAGGTAAGTTACAATTACCAGAATGCAAGACAGATGGTGGTGATGCGGTTGCGTTAGGTGCCGGATTTATGACCTTGGATAAGCAAATACAGTCAACACTTTCTGCTGGCGAAAATTTATTTCCTTTAACAGAAAATGTTGAGAATGATTTAGCAGCTAATGCAATTACTGAAGATCGAAAAATTGCAATTTATGCAAGAATAGACAGTGCGGCAGATTGGCAATTACAGTATGTTCTTACTGTTAATTTTGTGGATTCTGCATTTACAACAGGTGCCGGACTGTATGCTGGAAGCATAAGTCTGACATCGGATTCATATGTCAGTGAAGCAACATTAAAGGCTCCAACCACAGTAGCTTCTATTGAGGGCGCGACAGTAAAATATTATGTAAAAATTGGATCAGCAGCAGATGAGTCTGAAAAAAAGGATATAAACAGTTATACATTTATTGGAGATACAATCAGTACTACTGAGAACAACCGTGGAAAACAGGTTTATGCATATGCGGCGCTGGTATCCAATGAGACACCTGCACAAGTGTTGGAGTACATCGAACTTGGCTCGACTCATATGAGTAACGATACACAAGCACCAAATATTAGCTGTGAGGCTTCGGCTGTATCTTATCTGGATGAAGAGACTTCTGCTTATGCAACGATACAGAATAGGTTTATAGATGAAAATAGTGTTTATTATGGCGTGGGCGACAAATACAAGTATGCAGTTACCGTTGAAGATCCAACAAAGGATGGCGAAGATACATCTGGAATTAAGAATGTAACAGCTACATTAAATGGTACATCTTTGACCGTGACATCTCCAGCTTCTGGTTCAAATGTATATACAATCGAACTTACAAAGGAGCAGGCAACCGGAGATGTTGTAACTGTAACTGCAGTTGACAACAAGGGAAATTCTAAAGATTATAAGTGTCCAATCAAGATCCAGCAGGCGACAGAGGGAACAAAGGTAACCGGTGTTACATTTGTAGATGATGATAGCTGGGATGGTTTAACAGAGGGCAAGATACTTTCACACTTGGCTGCAAAGAAGCAGATTAAGGTAACATTAGATTCAAATAAGAAAATTACAAATGTTAAACTTTCTGATGGTACGAAAGAATTTAATGCAGACGAGGTCGTATGTTCGGAACCTAGTACAACACGTGTATACACAGTTACAGCGAATATTTCAATTCCAACAGATTTGGAAGTTTCAGAGCTGTTAAATGCATTAGAGGTAAAGGCATATGCTGGTGATTCGGAGATTACGATTACCGGCACAAAGCAGATTAAGAATATTTCATACGACGCAAAAGCACCAGTGATCAGTAATCCAAAACTTGAAAAAAGTATAGATAACGGAACAACATGGGTAGAGGTTGGTTCTGCAGCTGGAGATTTAGATAGTATCGTGACAGAACTAAATACGATTTACCGGTATGTGGTTACTGTTGCAGATGCAACTGGAGAAAGTGGTGTACAGGATGTGTATGTAACACCAACGGACAAGTTTACTTATACTACGGGAAATACATATGTATATAATATTCCATCTGATCAGTTGAAGGTAGATATCTCATATTTCGTTGCGGTTACAGCATCGGATGTAGCCGGAAATGTATCAGATTCTCTGACACTTCGTGGAGTTACAAAGATTGATGATACCCTGCGCGTAGATAACTGTGTGATTATAGATGCAGCTGGAAACGATGTAACAAGCGATGTTCTAGCAGGAAAGAATACAAATGAAAAATATCAGCTGGAAGTGACAGCAAGCTCTGCATATGTCATTCAGAAGTTTGAACTGATTGCAGGCGGTACGAATGACCAGACAAAGGATGTAGCTGCCTCTGCAAATCAACAAGATACAAACAGTCATCGTTACAGCACAACGGTGAAATTTGAATTGCCTGCTAAGACGAATATAAATGCACAGCTGGATAGTATGTATCTGAATGTGATAGATGGAAATGCACAGAAGATTCGTTACCCACAGGATGCATCTAAAACGCTTGGTACAATTTTATATGACCGTACCAATCCAACTGTATCGGTGAATGTGGCAAACGACAGCACATGGTATAAGGAATATACAATCAACTATACGATTACTTCTGGTGATAATGGCGTGGAATCACCACTTGCAAATGCCGGTTATTCTCTGGCAGGAAGCAAGGCAAATGTAACAGACAAGGAAATCGCATTGAATGGAACACAGACTTCTGTGAACGGAACGATTGCGATTCCGGAGTCAGCAGGAATTACAGGTACATCTCTTGTGTTTAATGCACAGGATGCAAGTGAGAACCTGCTTCCAAACAATCTGTATAAGATCAAGGTCGATAAGACAAATCCTAAGGCTGAATTGACAGTCAATGGAAAGACAAACATTACACAGCCATTGGATGGCGAGGTACTGATCAAGACAACGGTATCGGATAATCTGACAATCAATCAGGCGACGATCACAGTGAAGGGACCAGACACCGATGTGACAACAAATCTGAGTGGAGCAAAGGAACTGGTAAATGTCAGCCAGGAAAACAGCTTCACATTGAATAACCTGATCGGCAAGAAAGCCGCGGATGGTGACTACACCGTGACAGTCAATGTGTCAGACAAGGCAGGAAACATTGATTCCAAGACGATGAAGTTCCGCGTGGATAACACAATCCCGGTTGTCACAGCAAAGATTTCCGGGGGTACAACTGCTGGCAAGCAGCCAGGAAAGAACTTCGATGGAACCGTTTGCGATTACTTCTATCGTTCTAATGTAACGGTAGAGCTTACTTATGAGGATGAGAATATCTCAGCTTCCGGAGTAAGAGTAACAGATAATAACAACGTGGTAAATGTAACATGGCAGCGAATCGGTACATCTAACAAGTACCGGGCAAGCTATGTTTCAACCGGTATTGGTGCACATGTAATCAAGATCAATGCACAGGATAATGCAGGCAACAATGCAGTTGAAAAGCAGGTTGTATTTATCAAGGATACAGAGGCACCGAATATTGCTGCAGTAATCAATGGAGGTATGGTTTACTCTGAGAATATGGGGGTTGTTGATCTGACTTCCGATGCAACGGTTGCTTTCTCTGTAAGCGATGCAAACGAAGACGTACATGATTTCAATTACCAGTTGATTAAGACAGTACCGGATCAGCTTCCGGTAACCGCGGATGTATTGAAGACAGACAACCGGGTATTTGGCTATACAGATGAGGCTGATTATCAGGTAAAGGTATATTCTGTGGACAAGGCAGGAAACCGAAGTGCAGAAAGAAATGTACAGTTCCGTGTTGATAAGACAGCACCAGAACTGCAGATTACAGGAACTGCTTCCGGTTCGACACTGAACGCAGGAACAACCCTGACATTTAGTATGACAGAGGCATTCTGGTGGGATGCATCTGGTACGATCACGATCACAAGAAAAGCAAACGACAGTGTGGCAGAAGCCGCTTACAAGACCATCGACTTCAAGCCAACTGCACGTGTGACAACGATGACAGAGACACTTAGTGAGACAGGTGAGTATCAGGTAACATTTACCGGTAAAGACCGTGCTGGACATACCGCAGAGGCAACCAGCTATACGGTAAGAATTGATACAGGCAAGCCAATCATTACGCTGAGTGGCGTGTCAAATAACGACAAGACAACAAAGCAGGTAGAGTTCCAGGCACAGATCGAGGAGGACTTCTATCTGACAAAGTCTGTAACGATTCAGGCAACAAGAACATATCTTGATCCAACATCTTATAAGGAAAAAACAGAGGATCTGCAGATTACCGGATATAATCCGACAGCAGCAACGACGCTGATCCGAAACACATTTACAGAGGATGGTATTTATAAGATTCAGATAAACTGTAAGGATGCCGCAGGTAATGAGGATACACAGGAGGTTTCCTTCACGATTGATAAGACAAAACCAGTGATTGATCCAAAGGTCATGAGCGCATATGAAGGAACTCTGACATCCTTTGCATGGGATTACGATCTGAACGACATTATCTATGACCTGACTGTCTGCGATGCACATATGTACTTGAATGGTAGCGAGTATGACGGAACATCCGAAGTCGAGGACGGCGCATATGAGATGAAGATTACAGCCGAAGATGAACTTGGAAATGCAACTGAGAAAACAGTAAACTTCAATCTGGATACAAAGGCACCAACCTTTATTGTAACGGGTGTAGAAGATGGAGAGATCAAGAACGAGCAGTACGACATCAACGTATCCCTTCAGTTGGATGAGGATACTCTGGATGAGGTAACGCTCAATGGTTCTCCAGTTGAGATCAAGGACAATGCTGCAGCGATTACAGTTACGGAAAAGGGCGACTATAAGCTTACAATGAAGGCACATGATGATGCCGGAAATGAAGCAGAACAGACGATCAGCTTTACATATGGAGAGAAGAGTCATGTACTTCTGTATGTATTGATTGGTGTTGGCGTTCTTGCAGTGCTTGGCGGTGGAATTGCAATTATTCTGGCAGCAAAGAAGAAAAAGAATAATTAACCGGAGATAAAACCAGGTTACACAGGCAGGAGCATGGAAACATGCTCCTGTTTTGCTTGCAAACTACCGCTGGGCATATTATAATCAGAAAAGCGAAAACGGTAACAGGGAAAATTGGTAGGAGGTTGGCGCATGGTAGACGTTGCGATGCTGACAAAGCAAGGGGGAAGAGATCACAACGAGGATTACATACGGAAAGCAACATACGAAGAACAGCTCTGCCTGATCTTGTGTGATGGACTTGGCGGGCATGCCTGCGGGGAAATAGCATCGGAGCTGGTCGCAGAAAGCATAGCAAAGGGATTTGAAAAACAGGGCTACTATGCCGGATTTTTCAAGGATGCATTGGAACAGGCACAAAAAGAATTACTGGAAGAACAGGTGCGGCGGGAGCTGTGCAACTCCATGAAGACAACGGCAGTTGTGCTTGTAATCACACCGGACCTGATACAGTGGGCGCATATCGGGGACAGCCGGTTGTATCGGATTTACGAGAATGGAACAAAATATCAGAGAACGCGTGACCATAGCTTAGTACAGATTCTATGCGATACCGGAGAGATCAGGGAATCCGAGATCCGTACGCACGAGGATCGGAACAAGCTGCTGCGTGCGATGGGCGCACAGTGGGGGACGAAAACGTATGATATAAGTGCGGTTGTGGAGCGCGGAGAGACACAGGCGTTTGTGTTGATGACGGATGGTTTCTGGGAGTATGTCTATGAGGAAGAGATGCTTGCCACATACAAGGAAGCGTCCTCTGCACAGGCTTGGTTAGATGCAATGGGAAAATACGTGCTGAAGCGGGCAGACATGACAAAGACGGATAATTATTCTGCAATCGTTGTCTGCGTGGAGGAATAAAGAAGATGTTTCGGGCAGTTGTATTTGATATGGATGGTGTCATTACGGACACGGAAAAATTATACAGGAGATTTCAGTTAGAGGAAGGCAAGAAGCTGGGAATCCCGGATGATGTGATGGTCGTTGCCTGCGAGCGTATCGCGGGTGGCACGAAGTACACAAACAAGAAGAGCTTTGAAGATGTCGTCGGTATGGGAATTGATTATTTTGATTTTCGGGAAGCGGTCGTGAACAAGCTGGACGCGCATATCCGGGCACACGGTGTGGAACTAAAGCCGGGCGTCGCAGATACATTAAAATATCTGAAAGAAAAAGGTGTTAAGGTTGGACTTGCAACTTCTACGGTGCGTGAACGTGCCACGGGATATCTGAAGGCGCATCATATTGACCGGTATTTTGATGAGCTGGTGTTCGGAGATACGGTTGCACATGGTAAGCCTGCACCGGATATTTACCTGAAAGCGTGTGAGATGCTGGATGTAAGACCGGAGGAGGCAATCGCCGTGGAGGATTCCATCAACGGAATCGTATCGGCGGGGCGTGCCGGCATGTATCCGGTTATGGTGATCGATCTGATCGAGCCGAACGACACCACGAAACAATACGCTAAGAAAGTATATGAATTCGGACGCATCGACCGTCTGAAGGAGTTAATATAGTGTCGAACAAGACTACTATGTAGATGGAAGATGTATGTAGATATGATTCTAAGACAGACCGTTGAAGCACGCTGGCACTTAACGAACGTAGTGAGTTTAGTACCATTGCGTGCTGAACCGAGCGAGAGCGTGTCTGTGTAGAATCATATCTACATACATCTTTGGAATAAAATATATCTTGTTCGATACGAGAATAATATGGAGGACAGAAAAATGAGTAACATGAATTTGCTGGTTGTTATTTTGAAACATGAGGATCTGGTAAGCGAGATCTGTAAGGAACTGGTAGAAGAAGGAATTCATGGAGGTACGATCGTTGATGGTACCGGTATGGCGAGTGTTGTCGAGAAGATGGATGACCTTCCGATCTTTGGAATGCTTCGTTCCATCCTTGCGGATGATGACGATCATGAAGTGGTAAAGATGATGTTCTTTGTCGTAGATGATGAAGAAATGAAGAAGGCACGCAAGACGATCAACGATGTGATCGGACTGGACAAGCCGAACACCGGAATTATGTTTGCACTTCCGGTATCATTTGTGGAAGGCTTGGGTGCGTAATCATGGATTTGAATATATTAACGTATTTGGGAATCATGCTGCTGGCAGCATTGATTGCGGGTAAGATTGTCAAACAGATGCGACTCCCGAACGTAACCGGATACCTGGTGATTGGACTTTTAATCGGTCCAAACTGTCTGAAGCTTCTGAGTGAAGAACTGATTGATCATATGGATTTGGTTACAGAGCTTGCTCTTGGCTGTATCGCATTTTCAATTGGCGCAGAGTTTAAGATGTCATTCCTTAAAAAGGTCGGAAAAGCACCGATTGTCATCGGAATCACAGAGGGCATGGGGGCTGTATTTGTAGTAGATACTATTTTGCTGCTGCTTGGATATGATGTCAGTTTTGCACTTGCACTTGGTGCGATTGCATCTGCAACAGCTGCAGCATCCACAATGATGATTGTGAAGCAGTATAAGACGAAAGGACCGGTCACGAATACACTGCTTCCGGTTGTTGCACTGGACGACGCAGTAGCACTTGTTGCGTATGGACTTTCCATGGCAGTTGCCAATGTTATAAGTTCGAGCGGAAGCGCACCGGTGGGTAAGCTTTTGATTGCTCCGTGTATTGAGATTTTTGGCGGCCTGTTGTTTGGTGCAGTACTTGGCGTGATCATGACGCTGCTTGTAAAAGTTTATACCGGACGTGGCAACCGTCTTGCAATTACGATCATGATGATCTGTCTGTGCGTGGGCGTTTCTGATATGGTAGGATTTTCGTCATTGCTTGCATGCATGATGCTTAGTACGATCTTTGCGAATATTTCAAAGCAGAGCGACAAGATCTATGAGCCGCTGGACCGGATCACGCCACCGATTTACATGATGTTCTTCATCTTGTCCGGAGCATCGCTGGATGTCACGGTCATTGTATCTGTCGGAGTTGTTGGAGCGGTCTATGTCGTAGGTCGTATCATTGGTAAAGCGCTGGGGGCAGCGTTCGGGGCGAAGATCTCGAAGGCGCCGAAGGTTGTCCAGAAATGGCTTGGTCTGACGCTTGTGCCGCAGGAGGGCGTGGCGATTGGTCTTGCCACATCGGCAGGTAAATCGCTGCCACAGTATGCCGCGCAGATCCAGACGATCGTGTTGTGTGGTGTTGTTATCTACGAGCTGATAGGACCTGTCATTACGAAGCTTGCATTGAAGAAGGCAGGGGAACTCGTGGAGGAACCAAAGAAAAAAGCCAGTGCGAAAGCGTAAATAAGTGAAATAGAAAGTAATAAACGCAACTCATTTTTCATATATATAACCAAAGCAAGTGGGTATGGCGGTCTGCCACACCGGACGAATGGGAGTCTATATGGAAAAACGGGTTGCGTTTTGTGTTTTAAAGGCACTGGTTGCAGCGTACATTGTGACCGGGCTTTTGCTTTTAATTCTGGCATTTGCATTGTATAAGCTGGGATTGAGTGAGAATGTTGTAGAACTGGGTGTTGTGTTTATCTATCTGCTGTCGAGTGCCATCGGCGGATTCTTCATCGGTAAATGCATGGAAGTAAAGCGGTTGTTGTGGGGCGTGTTGCTCGGATTGTTCTATGCGGTGCTCCTGCTTGTGTTATCTTTGATCGTGCGTGGAAATGCACAGGGAATCATACAATCCGGGTTGCTTAATACATTGATCTGCCTCGGTGGAGGGGCAATCGGTGCATTTCTGTCATAAAACATGGCAGAAATGCGTATTTACAAGTAGAATGTAAAAAAATAATGATGACAAATGACAGGACATGTGATAAAATATCCATTAATAATGCTAGTAGGAGGCGATAAAGATGAAGAGAATCAAAACTTTGACAGAAAAGACAATGAAGAGCACTGTAGTTAAGGGTGGTTGCGGCGAATGCCAGACATCTTGCCAGTCAGCATGTAAGACAAGCTGTACAGTTGGTAACCAGAGCTGCGAGAACAACTAATTACAGATAAAGAAAGTGTAATACATACACTTCGCACAAGAAAAGGGGATATCCTGCGATGTCCCCTTTCCTTAATGAATAAGAGAAATAGGAGTGACTAAGAAAGTGGTACACCAGTACAAGAACAATGGGTATAATATCGTGCTTGATGTGTGCAGCGGCTCCGTACATGTAGTGGATGACCTTGTATATGATATGATTGCGATGTACAAGGATAAGAAATTCGAAGAGATTGAACAGGCAATTTTAGAGAAGTATGGAGATACCTATAGTAAGGAAGATATCAAGGATGCGTATTCCGACATTTCCGAGTTAGAAGAAAAGGAACTGTTATTCACGGAAGATGTGTTCAAGGATGTCATTATCGATTTTAAGAAGAGAAAGACCGTAGTCAAGGCGCTTTGCTTACATATTGCACATGATTGTAACCTTGCCTGCAAGTATTGTTTCGCAGATGAGGGAGAATATCATGGTCAGAAACGGGAACTTATGAGTCTGGAAGTTGGCAAGCAGGCGATTGACTTTTTGATAGAGAATTCCGGAAACCGTGTAAACCTTGAAGTTGATTTCTTCGGCGGTGAGCCGTTGATGAACTTTGATGTGGTGAAGGAAATCGTAGCATATGGACGAAGCAAGGAGAAGGCGGCAAATAAGAACTTCCGTTTCACCCTGACGACAAATGGTATGCTGTTAAATGATGAAGTCATTGATTTCTGCAACAGAGAGATTTCAAACGTTGTATTGAGTCTCGACGGCAGAAAAGAGATTAATGACATGATGCGGCCAACCAGAAATGGAAAGGGAAGCTATGACATTATTGTGCCGAAGTTCCAGAAGTTCGTGGAGAAGCGCGGCGATAAGAGCTATTATGTGCGCGGTACATTTACGAGAAACAATCTGGACTTTACGAAGGATTTTGAATTGATGACCGAGCTTGGATTCAAGGAGATTTCCATTGAGCCGGTTGTCACACCAGATGAGAATGATTATGCGATCCGCGAGGAAGATTTACCAACGATTTTCGAGCAGTATGACAAGCTGGCAGTTGATCTGATCCGCCGGCAGAAGGAAGGAAAACCAGTGACATTCTTCCATTACAAGCTCGACTTAAATGGTGGTCCGTGTGTGTACAAGCGTCTGTCTGGATGTGGTTCCGGTACGGAGTATCTGGCAGTGACACCAACTGGAGATCTGTATCCGTGTCATCAGTTTGTTGGACACGATGAGTTCAAACTGGGTGATGTATTCCATGGTGTAGAACGAAACGATATCGTGGAAGAATTCAAGCTTTGCAATGTCTATGCCAAGGACAAATGCAAGGATTGCTTCGCAAGATTTTATTGCAGTGGCGGCTGTGCAGCGAATTCGTATCAGTTCCATGGCAATATATTAGACGCATACGATGTGGGTTGTGAATTGCAGCGGAAACGTGTCGAATGTGCCATTATGATGAAAGCAGCTCTGGCGGATGACGAAGAAGACGAAGCGGCAGAGTAAAATAAATGAAGGAGAGACAAAAAGATGAAGAAAACAAAAAGAAAAGCAGTCATCAATCTGATTATTTTCTTCCTGCTTCTGGCTGGCGGTATCTATATGGCAATCGCTGGTGTAGGACAGAATGAATCCGGTAAAACTGCGAATGTTCCGTTGGGACTGGATCTGCAGGGCGGTTTGTCCGTAACCTATGAGATTCAGGATGAGAAGCCGACAAGCGACGAGATTAAAGCAACTGTGGATAAGCTGCAGCGAAGAGTCGATGCGTACAGTTCAGAAGGTGAAGTGTATCAGGAAGGAAATGACCGTATCACGGTTGAGATTCCGTTAAACACAGAGAAGGTAGATGCGCATGACGTATTGGATGAACTCGGTCAGCCGGGACAGCTTCTGTTCCTTGATTCCGAGAACTATACAATCTGGCAGCAGAATCAGAACAATGGTACGAACGATGCATACGAAGCAGTTCTGACAGGTTCTGATATCAAGAACGCACAGGCAGGTGTGGACGACAGTGGTACAGTGAAGGATTATGTTGTACAGCTTCAGTTTACAGATGAAGGTGCGCAGAAGTTTGCAACTGCAACTGCAGCCAATATTGGAAAGCCAATCTATATCATCTATGATGGAGCCGTTGCAAGTGCTCCAACTGTACAGAGTGCAATCACAGATGGTAATGCAGTTATCAATAAGATTTCCAGCTATGATGAGGCAGAAAGCCTTGCATCAACAATTAAGATTGGTGCGCTGCCTCTGGAGTTGAAGCAGATTCAGTATAATATCGTTGGTGCAAAGCTTGGTCAGAAAGCAGTATCAACAAGCTTGATCGCCGGTGCGATCGGTTTTGGCTTGGTATGTATCCTGATGATTGTACTGTATCGTTTCCCAGGATTTATTGCCAGCTTAGCACTGACAGGTTATGTTGTATTGATGCTTTTGATTCTGAGCATCCGACACATCACACTGACACTTCCTGGTATTGCAGGTATTATCCTGTCAATCGGTATGGCAGTGGATGCGAATGTCATCATTTTCACACGTATCCGTGAGGAGATCTCTGCAGGCAGCGGTGTGCGTGCGGCAGTGAAGGCAGGTTTCTCCAAAGCGCTTTCCGCGATTTTGGATGGTAATATTACAACTTTGATTGCAACCGTTGTTTTGATGATCCTTGGCTCTGGTAGTATCAAGGGATTCGCGGTTACATTGATGCTTGGTATTGTCCTTTCTATGTTTACCGCATTGTTTGTGACAAAGATGCTTTTGAATTCGTTCTTAGAGCTTGGCGTACAGAATCCAAAGATGTATGGTAAGGCAAAGGAGCCAAAGATTCACGGATATGTAAAGAACTTCAAGATTTGTGGTGTTGCTTCTTTGATCGTGATCATTGCAGGACTTGCGTTCCTCGGTGTAAACCATTCAAGAATTGGCAAGTCATTAAATTACAGTCTGGAGTTTACCGGTGGTACATCAACAACTGCTACTTTTGCAGAGGACGATGTATATACACTGGAGCGTGCAGAGTCTGAGGTTGCACCAGTGATAGCAGAAACAGCGGGTATTGATGCTGGAACGATTCAGATTCAGACAGTAGAAGGAAACAATCAGGTTATCTTCAAGACATCCGAGCTTACAGAAGAGCAGAGTGCAAAGATTGACGACCTGTTGAAATCACAGTTTAAGGCAACAGAAGTGGACAACCAGAGTATCAGTTCTACCATCAGTGGTGAGATGAAGAAAGATGCGATCGTAGCGATTGCAGTCTCTTCTGTATTGATGCTTCTGTACATTGCGTTCCGGTTCTCTGACGTGAAGTTTGGTGTCAGTGCGGTGCTTGCTCTTGTACATGATGTATTGGTTGTATTTGCGGCATACTCCATCGGAACACTGTCCGTTGGTAATACATTTATTGCGTGTATGCTGACAATCGTAGGTTACTCGATCAACGCGACAATCATTATCTTCGACCGTATTCGTGAGAATATGCGGACACAGGATAGTAAAGAAAGTCTGGAAGAGCTTGTCAACAAGAGTATCGGACAGACATTTACAAGAACAATTTATACATCCCTGACAACCTTTATCATGGTATTTGTATTGTTCGTGATGGGCGTAACTTCTCTGAAAGAATTTACATTCACATTGATGCTTGGTATCGTGTGTGGTGCTTATTCATCTGTATGTATCACCGGACCACTCTGGTATACAATGAAGAAGAAATTCTCCAAGAAAAATGCATAAGTAAAATAAGGTGGGGCTGTTTCGGCAGCCCCATTTTTAAGTGAAGAAGAGAGGAACACAGATATGTCGGAGTACAAAAAAGAAGAATGGCGGGTGAAACAGCCAGCCGCAGATATCCGCGCACTGGCAGAGCAGTTCTCGATCAGCCCGATATTGGCGCATATCATCGTGAACCGGGAGATCACGGAGCCAGATGCGGTTGCGTGTTATCTGAGTGACGATCTTGCATACACTCATGATCCAGCGTTAATGAAGGACATGGACAAGGGCTGCCAGATTATGAAAGAAAAGATTCGGGCAGGAAAGAAAATCCGTATTATCTCCGATTACGATGTAGATGGCATCACATCGAATTATATTCTGTATCAAGGGCTGCAAAAGGCAGGGGCAGATGTCTCTTATGATATCCCACACCGGATCATGGATGGGTATGGGATGAATGTACGGCTGGTGGAAGCGGCATACGCCGATGGCGTGGATACGATTATCACCTGTGACAATGGAATTGCGGCGGAGACCGCAGTCACCCGGGCGAAAGAACTTGGAATGACGGTGATCGTTACGGATCATCATGAGGTGCCGTGCGAGGTGACGGAAAACGGAGAAAAAAATTATCTGTATGTGAACGCGGATGCCGTGGTCGATCCGCACCGCCCGGATTGCGCATATCCCTACAAGGACTTATGCGGCGCTGGTGTGGCGTACAAATTCATCCGGCATTTATACCGGGTGATGGAGCTTCCGTGGGAAGGCGAAGATGCCTATATGGATATCTTAGCGCTTGGTACGGTGTGTGATATCATGCCGCTCACAGATGAGAACCGGATCTTTGTCAAGCGTGGACTGCGGAGACTTACGAACAGTACGAATCTTGGAATCAATGCGTTGAAGAAAGCGTTAGGTCTTGATGGAAAGCCAATCGAGGTGCATCATTTGAGCTTCCGGATTGGTCCGAGTCTGAACTCGACTGGAAAGTGCGAAAGAGGGCGTGGAGCTGCTGCTGACCGATGATCCGGCGCGGGCGGAAAGCCTGGCACAGGATATGGCGAAGCTCAACGAACTGCGGAAGGAGATGACCGACCGCGGTGTGCGGGCGGCAACGGACTGGGTGCGAAAGGATATTCGCATGATTCCGACCGAAGATGGTGTGAAAGAAAAGAAAATCGGGGATGATAAGGTTATCGTCCTGTATATGCCGGGGATTCATGAGAGCATCGCGGGACTGATCGCGAGCAAGCTGAAGGAAGCATTTTACCGTCCGACGCTTGTTTTTACCGATGCGGAAAATGGACATGGACTGAAAGGCTCCGGGCGTTCGATTGAGACGTATAATATGTTTGATAAGCTCTGTGAACATAAAGAGTTGTTTGTGAAGGTTGGCGGACACCCGATGGCGGCGGGCTTTACGATTACGCGCGAAGCACTCGAACCGTTACGCGAAGCGTTAAACCGGGATTGCAATCTGACAGACGCAGATCTCGTCGAGAAGCTGTATGTGGATGAATCCTGTGCCATCAAGCAGCTGACATTGCCCCTCTATGAGGAGCTTGCAAAGCTGGAACCATACGGAACTGCCAATGTAAGACCATTGTTCGGTATCGTGAAAATGGGTATCCGATCGATCAAAATGGTTGGAAATGAAGGGCAATACGCACGTTGCACGTTTGTCGATGGCAATGGCACGCGCATAAACGGCATGGTATTTCGTGGAAAAGAGCTATTGGATAACATAAAAGTGTGGTTTGGAGACAAAGAATGTGATAAAATATTGAAGGGTTTACAAAACCATGCACTGATTGATATTCTGTATCATATGAAGAAGAACGAATTCAATGGAACTGTTTCGATTCAGATGGAGCCGGTATCAATCCGGAAAAGCGTATATTATGAAACATCAAAATAGAGCATACGTGAAGGTAGGAGGAGCGCAAATGAAGAGTGTAAAGGATTATATCATCAGTATTCCGGATTTCCCAAGTAAGGGGATTATATTCCGAGATGTGACAAGTGTACTGGAAAGCTCGGAAGGGTATGCACTGGCAATTGATGAGCTGAACAAGCTGTTAGATGGAGTGGACTATGATCTGATCGCAGGTACAGAGTCGAGAGGATTTATCTTTGGCGCACCACTTGCCTATATGAACAAGAAGGGATTTATCCCGGTTCGTAAGAAAGGAAAGCTGCCACGTGAGACAGTCGAGATGAGCTACGATCTGGAGTACGGTTCTGCAACGATCGAGATCCATAAGGATGCGATCAAGCCGGGCGACAAGGTTGTACTGGTCGATGATCTGATCGCGACAGGCGGTACGATTCAGGCAGCAGCCAAGCTCGTCGAAGAGCTGGGCGGTGAGGTAGTAAAGATGATCTTCTTGATCGAGCTGACCGATCTTGGAGGAAGAAAATTGCTGGAGGGCTACGATGTAGCATCTGTTGTACAGTACGAAGGTGAGTGATTTTTATGGCGGATACAACCTATAAGATACCACATGATACACTGAAAAAAGAAATCAGTAAACCGGAGGATTTTACGCCGCCGGAGGAATTGTATAAAAAATTGATTGCTACCATTCGCGCGTATCGTCCGACGACGGATCTGTCGGAGATCGAGAAGGCGTATAAGATTGCAAGCAAAGCGCACGAAGGTCAGAAGCGAAAGTCCGGGGAACCATATATTATTCACCCGCTTTGCGTGGCAATCATTCTGGCAGAACTGGAACTTGATAAAGAGACGATCGTAGCAGGAATCCTGCATGATGTTGTAGAGGATACGGTCATGACGCGGGAGGAGATTGCAAAGGAATTCTCCGAAGAGGTAGCACTGCTTGTCGATGGCGTTACGAAGCTGACACAGCTCGATCTGTCACAGGATAAGATCGAGGTTCAGGCAGAGAACCTGCGTAAGATGTTCCTTGCGATGGCGAAGGATATCCGTGTCATCCTGATCAAGCTTGCCGACCGTCTGCACAATCTGCGTACAATGCAGTACCAGTCACCGGCAAAGCAGATCGAGAAATCGCGTGAGACGATGGATATTTACGCACCACTCGCACACCGTCTTGGTATTTCCAAGATCAAGGTCGAACTCGATGACCTCTCCATGCAGTATCTCTATCCAGAGGTATACAAGAACTTAAAGGAAGAGATCACCACACGACTGAATGCGAGCGAGGATTTCATCGTACAGATGGTAGAACAGGTTAAGCAGTATATGAAGGAAGCTGGCATCGAGGCAGAGGTAGACGGACGTGTCAAGCATCTGTTCTCCATCTATAAGAAAATGATCACGCAGAACAAGACGCTCGACCAGATCTACGATATTCATGCAATTCGTATCAAGGTCGATACGGTACGGGATTGTTATGCGGCACTCGGAATTATTCATGAGAAATACAAGCCAATTCCGGGACGTTTCAAAGATTATATCGCAATGCCGAAAGAGAACATGTACCAGTCTCTCCACACGACATTGATTGGACCGGGCGGTCGTCCGTTCGAGATTCAGATTCGAACCTACGAGATGCACCGTACCGCGGAATATGGTATTGCTGCACATTGGAAATACAAAGAAGGCGGCAGTGGAAAGAACGATAACGAAGAGCAGAAGTTAAGCTGGCTCAGACAGATTCTGGAATGGCAGACCGATACGACAGATAACAAGGAATTCATGAACGCCATCAAGACAGATTTGGATCTGTTTTCAGATCAGGTGTATGTATTTACACCAGCGGGCGATGTCAAGAATCTTCCGGCCGGTTCTACACCAATTGATTTTGCATACAGCATTCATACGGCGGTCGGAAACAAGCTGATTGGTGCGCGTGTCAATGGACGGCAGGTGCCGATTGAGACAGAGCTTCATAATGGTGATCGTGTTGAGATTATCACGTCGCAGAACTCCAAAGGTCCAAGTATGGACTGGCTGTCTGTGGTAAAGAGTTCACAGGCAAAGACGAAGATTAACCAGTGGTTCCGGCAGGAGAACAAGACAGATAATATCCAGCGTGGTAAAGATGCGATGGCGGCATACTGTAAGACAAAGGGTATCGTGTTATCGAACCTTTTGCAACCGGAACTGCAGGAAAAGGTAATGAAGAAATACAACTTCCTGACATGGGATGCCGTGCTTGCATCAATCGGACATGGCGGCCTGAAAGAAGGACAGGTTGTCAACCGTCTGCAGGAAGAATACAAAAAAGAAGAAGCAAAGAAGATCACAGAGGAACAGATTGTTGACAAGATCAACACACCGGGCAGAGGCGAAAGTCACAAGCATGCCAAGGGTGGTATTGTGGTCAAAGGTATGGACGATGTTGCAGTGCGTTTTTCACGCTGCTGTGCTCCAGTACCGGGTGATGAGATCGTCGGTTACATCACGCGTGGACGTGGAGTATCCATTCATCGTACCGATTGCGTAAATGTTCTTTGCATGGATGAATTTGACCGGAAGCGTCTGATTGAGGCGGAATGGTCTGAAGATCTGTTGCAGAATCAGAAGATGTATATGACGGAGATTAACATCTACGCGAACGACAGTAAGGGACTGGTGTTCTCGCTGTCGAAGATCTTCAATGAGGAGAACATCAACCTGACAGGTATGAATGTCCGTGTCAATAAGCAGGGCAAGGCGACGGTTTCCGTGAAGTTTGAGATTCGCTCGAAGGAGCAGCTCAACAAGCTGATCGCGAAGATCCGGAACGTAGAGGGAATCATCGATATCGAGCGGACTACGGGTTGATTGTATGAATTAACGTATTGGTGGAAGAGTTGAACACAACTGCGCAATTCCATGCAGACGCGCTCTCGCTCGGTTCAGCACGCAGTGGTACTAAATTCGCGACAAAAGATGCCGCTCATTAAGTACCAGCGTGCTTCAACGGTCTGCATATGAATTGGTAGATTGTGTCCAACTCTATCTACGAATTGGAAAATGATACAATCACAGTGGCGTCTGACCTTGAAAGGAGTTTTATGGGAAAGATTGAGATAACAAAGAAAGTGCTCGGTATCTGTGCGACGAATTGTTATACAATGGGAGATACAGATACACGGGAAGCGGTGATTATTGACCCCGGAGATAGAGCAGATATTTTGATAAAGGACTGGAAAGACCGAAACTGGCATCCGCAGGCGGTGTTGCTTACACATGGTCATTTCGACCATATCGGGGCACTGGCTGGCGTGAAGAAGGAGTACCCGGATATTAAGGTGTATGCGGCAGCAGAGGAGAAGGAAGTCATGGAGAGTCCGGCTCTGAATCTGTCATCGTCATTCGGCGCAGCATTTACGGCGCAGGCGGATATCTATTTGGAAGATAGCGCCGAGATCGAGGTACTTGGACGGAAATGTAAGTGCCTATTAGTACCGGGACATACGAAGGGCGGCATGTGCTACTATTTCCCGGAGGAGCATGTTGTCTTTACCGGGGATACGCTGTTTTGCTACAGTGTCGGAAGAACGGACTTCCCGACGGGCGATGCGAAGGCTCTGGAAGATGCCATTCGTGAGAAATTATTTGTGCTTCCAGATGAGACACTCGTGCTTCCGGGACATGATGCACAGACAATGATTGGAAAGGAAAAGACGGGCAATCCGTATTTCTAAGATGATACTGCTAGACCAGAATAACCAATTATATAACAACGACCTGCGGGCAATGATCATGGCGTTTTATCCGGGCGTGAAGATCGTCGAGGACGCGGGCTTGTCCGACGATTTTGATCTGCGGCTCCTGATCCGGTATGAGGAAGCTTTTACGATTCTCACTGTGTGCAAGCATGGACATGAGTGCGACAAGCCGGATGATCTGCAGGAGGTGCCAGAGCTTCCGGCGTATAAGGATAAGCTGTTGATATCCACCTGTGGACTGCGGGCGAAGATTCTTGTTGATTACCGGAATAAGCCAGAATTCCGAAATGTGTTGAAAATGGCGTCTTACCGGCTGCTTGGACAGTTTGCAGACCGGAGACTTCCGTGGGGCGACCTGACGGGAGTACGTCCGACGAAGATCGCGATGACGAGGCTTCTGGAGTATCTGGCGGAACAGACAGATGAAGCTGGCATGAACGGACATGATGCCGAGGAGCATGCAGATCGGACACATGAAAAACAGCAGGAAATACACGATAGAATCGTACAATATTACCGCGATATCTACGACACAAGCGTGCAGAAAGCAGAGCTTGCAACGACAGTGGCAGAAAACGAACATCGTCTGGTGAAAGGAATTGATCTCGATAACGATTATTGCCTGTATGTCGGGATTCCGTTTTGTCCAAGCCGTTGTCTGTATTGCTCGTTCACTTCGTATCCGATTGGGATTTACGCGGAGAAAGCAAAGACGTATATTGACACGCTGTGTAAGGAGTTAGCCTATGTGGCAGAACAATATAAGCATAAACGGTTAGTCGCAATCTACATTGGCGGCGGAACGCCGACGTCGATCTCGCATGAGCTGCTTGCAGTGCTATTGAAGCAGATTCAGACCGTATTCCGGTTACAGGAACCGGAGGTTGCCGGTGGGCTTGTGGAGTTTACCGTGGAGGCAGGACGCCCGGACAGTATCACACCGGAGAAGCTTGCGGTGATGAAGGAGTATGGCGTGACGCGGATCAGCATCAATCCGCAGACGATGAACGACGAGACACTGCGGACGATCGGGCGTGCACACAATGCGGCTCAGGTGAAGGAAGCATTTGCGATGGCACGACAGGCAGGCTTTGATAATATCAACATGGATCTGATTGCGGGACTTCCGGGAGAAGACTTAGACAGTATGCGGCATACGCTTGCACAAGTGCGGGCGCTGGCACCGGAGAGCCTGACGGTACATTCGCTGGCAATCAAGCGTGCGGCGAACCTGAACCAGCAGATGGACGATTACAAATCCGCAATCCATCACGATATGGATGCGATGCATACCGCGGCACAGGAGACGGCACAGACACTTGGCATGGAGCCATATTATCTGTACCGGCAGAAGAATATCGGTGGTAATCTGGAGAATGTCGGATATGCGAAGCCGGGCTGCGAATGCTTATATAATATTTTGATTATGGAAGAGATGACAGATATCATTGCGGCGGGCGCAGGCGCGTCGACGAAGCTTGTCTATCATGCGGAAAATCGTGTGGAGCGGGTAGAAAACTGCAAATCTGTCGATGATTACATCAACCGTTTTGATGAAATGCTTGACCGAAAGCGCAAAGCGTTTTAAAATCGAACGAGAATGAATACAAGCGGGAGGAAAAAGATGGCAATGAAGAAGAAGCCGGTAACCGGCATGAAAGATATATTACCAAAGGAGATGGCAATCCGTGATTACTGTATCGCATTGATCAAGGATACCTATAAGACATTTGGATTTAATTCGATGGAGACACCTTGTGTCGAGCATATCGAGAACCTGAACAGCAAGCAGGGCGGCGAGAATGAGAAGCTCATTTTCAAGATTTTGAAACGTGGTGAGAAGCTGAAGATCGACGAGGCAAGGGAAGAGCTTGACTTAGTTGACGGCGGACTCCGTTACGATTTGACGGTACCGCTTTGTAGATATTATTCGAACAATGCGAATGAACTGCCGAGCCCGTTTAAGGCGTTGCAGATGGGAAATGTATGGAGAGCCGACCGCCCGCAGCGAGGACGTTACAGACAGTTCATGCAATGCGATATTGATATCTTAGGTGAGCCGACAATCTTGGCAGAGATCGAGCTGATCTTAGCGACGACGACACTGCTTGGCAAGCTGGATTTCAAGAACTTTACGATCCGTATCAATGACCGTCGTATCTTGAAGGCGATGGCTGCTTACAGCGGATTTGCGGAAGCAGATTATGATACCGTATTTATTATCCTTGATAAGATGGATAAGATCGGTTTGGATGGCGTCAAGGAAGAACTTCTGAAGGAAGGTTACGCAGAGGATGCGGTGACAAAATATCTCGAACTGTTCGAGAAGGTAACAGCCGATATCAGTGGTGTACAGTATCTGAAGGAGACGCTTGGCGCGTTCTTGCCGGAAGAGGTTGCTGAGAACTTAAAGACGATCATCGACAGCGTGGAGAGCACGAAGAGTGCGGACTTCAAGATGGCATTTGATCCGACTCTGGTACGCGGTATGTCATATTATACAGGTCCAATCTTCGAGATTTCAATGGATGAGTATGGCGGATCGGTCGGCGGCGGCGGACGTTACGATGAGATGATTGGCAAATTCACCGGTCAGGCGACTCCGGCATGTGGATTCTCCATCGGTTTCGAGCGAATCATCATGCTGCTTCTCGAGCGTGATTTCGAGGTGCCGGGAAGCAAGAACAAGACCGCATACTTAATCGACAAGAAGATGCCAAGCGACAAGCTGCTTAAGATCTTAGAGCAGGCAAAACAGGCAAGAGCCGAGGGGCAGATCGTGAATATCGCGATCATGAAGAAGAACAAGAAGTTCCAGAAGGATCAGATGATTACAGAGGGATATACACAGTTCGAAGAGTTCTATGCGGATTCCTTTGAGGGGTAACCATTATTTATGATATGAAAACGCTCCGTAGCTGATGTAGATAATCGCGAACTCAGAACGACAGAGACGGGAGCGGGTATTTATAAATTAACTTAGACACAGGAGGCTATGAAAATGGCAGAGTCAATGCAGGGACTTCACAGAAGTCACAGATGTACAGAAGTAAATAATACGATGATTGGGAATACCGTCACCGTGATGGGATGGGTGCAGAAGAGCCGGAACAAAGGCGGAATTATCTTCGTCGATCTGCGTGATCGAAGCGGGATTCTGCAGGTAATCTTCGAAGAAGCAAACTGTGGTGAGGAGAGCTTCGCAAAGGCGGAGAAGCTTCGTTCCGAGTTTGTCGTTGCAATTACCGGTGAGGTTGCAAAGCGTGGCGGCGCAGTCAATGAGAACCTTGCAACCGGTGATATCGAAGTCATCGCGAAGGATATCCGTATCCTTGCAGAAGCAGATACACCACCGTTCCCAATCGAGGAGAACAGCAAGACGAAGGAAGATCTTCGTCTGAAATACCGTTATCTGGATCTTCGCCGTCCGGACTTACAGAAGAATATCATGATGCGCAGCAAGGTGACAACACTGGTTCGTTCCTTCATGGCAGACGAAGGCTTTATCGAGATCGAGACACCGACACTTTGTAAGTCAACTCCGGAAGGCGCGCGTGATTACCTTGTACCAAGCCGCATACATCCGGGTGAGTTCTATGCATTGCCACAGTCACCACAGATTTACAAGCAGCTTCTGATGTGCTCCGGCTACGACCGTTATTTCCAGATCGCACGCTGCTATCGTGATGAGGATCTGCGTGCCGACAGACAGCCGGAATTTACACAGATCGATATGGAGCTTTCGTTCGTGGATGTCGATGATGTTATCGATGTCAATGAGCGTCTGCTTGCAAAGCTGTTTAAGGAAGTCATTGGCGTAGACGTACAGCTTCCAATCCAGCGTATGACATACAAAGAGGCGATGGAGCGTTTCGGTTCCGATAAGCCGGATCTCCGTTTTGGTATGGAGCTTTGTGATGTGACAGATGTTGTGAAGGATTGTGAATTTGTCGTATTCAAGAATGCGATTGAAGCCGGCGGAAGCGTGCGCGGTATCAATGCCGAGGGACAGGGTGCAATGCCAAGAAAGAAGATTGATGCACTCGTTGACTTTGCCAAGGGTTATGGCGCAAAGGGACTTGCCTATATTGCAATCCATGAAGATGGAACAATGAAGTCTTCGTTTGCAAAGTTCATGAAGGACGAGGAGATGCAGGCACTTGTTGAGAAGATGAATGGTAAGCCGGGCGATTTACTGCTCTTTGCAGCAGATAAGAGCAAGCTTGTCTATGATGTACTTGGCGCACTTCGTCTTGAGATCGCAGATCAGCTTGGACTGTTGAAGAAGGATGAATACCGTTTCGTATGGATTACAGAGTTCCCACTGCTTGAGTGGAGCGAGGAGCTTGGCAGATATCAGGCAATGCACCATCCATTTACGATGCCGATGGAAGAGGATCTGCAGTATATCGAGTCTGATCCGGGCAGAGTACGTGCAAAGGCATACGATATCGTATTAAATGGTACAGAAATCGGTGGTGGTTCCGTGCGTATCCACCAGGATGACATTCAGGAAATGATGTTCAAGGCACTTGGATTCACAATGGAGCGTGCATACGACCAGTTTGGTTTCCTGTTAAATGCGTTCAAATATGGAGTACCACCACATGCAGGACTTGCATACGGACTTGACCGTCTCGTTATGCTGATGGCACAGGAAGATTCTATTCGTGATGTTATCGCATTCCCGAAGGTAAAGGATGCTTCCTGCCTGATGAGTGAGGCGCCGAATACCGTTGATGCAAAGCAGCTCGAAGAGCTTGGGATTGCAATCGCGAAGCCGGAAGCTGAGACAGAAGAATAAAGCATAATAAGAAGATTACCGCATATGTATAGACTAAGGGAGACCGGAGTTTTGCATATGCGGTTTTTTGATCGGAAAAAAGTCAGATTGTTGTTTGGATTTACCATATTTTTAATTTTGCTGATTCTGAATTGTGTGATGTATTGTAACAAAGCGGGGATGAAACGGGATTTGACGGTCGTGATTGATGTCGGACATGGCGGCAATGATCCGGGTAAGATCGGCGTGGATAATGTAAAAGAAAAAGATGTGAATTTGCAGATTGCCCTATGTCTGAAAGCACAGTTACAGGCGCGGGGGGTGAAGGTAATCCTGACACGCGAGGGGGATGTGTGTCTGGCAACGAATGGTGCGACGAACAAGAAAGTATCTGATATGCATAACCGGGTGAGCCTGATCAATGCGTCCGGCGCGGACTATATGATCAGTATCCACCAGAACAGCTACCCAGAGGCAGAGATTAGCGGACCGCAGGTATTTTATTATGGTTCATCGGAAATGTCGAAGAAACTGGCGGAAGCGGTACAGGCGCAGTTGATCGTCGATTTGCAGCCACCGAAGGAACGGGAGATTAAGACGGGCAATGATCTGTATATCCTGAAAAACAGTCAATGCCCGGGCGTAATCGTAGAGTGTGGATTCCTGAGCAATCCGACAGAATGCGAGAACTTGCAGAATCCACAATATCAGCAGGCGGTTGCGGCAGCGATTGCACGCGCCATCTGCAAATTATAATTCGACGGTGAAACAGATCCATGTATGTTCATGGAATGTCTCGTTATCCAGATAGATTTTACCGTTGTAATGATCGACCAATTCTTTCAGATTCGGCAGACCTTGTCCGCGGGAGGTGCGTACTTCTGCGGACGTTTTGGTAGAATAGCCACGGACAAACATTTTCTTGCGCAGCTCTGAAGAAATCTCCCCTCCTTCGTTCTTTGTCTGAATTCGGATGTGTTCGTTTTTGCTGTCAAGAATCAGCGAGAATGTATGTCCGGGTTCTGTCGCTTCAACCGCATTGTCAATTAGAATACCCAAGATGCGGATCAGATCGTACTCTGGAACCGGCGTGATCAGGGAACGGTTCTTGATCTTGACCGAGATCAGCCTGCCCTTTTGCTCCGCTTCTTTGATCTTACTAAATACAAATCCAGCAACAACCGGAAGATTGATCTTCAAAAGCTCAGATTCATTGAACTCCTCTTCCAGAAATGTTGAATAATTCGCGATCGCGTCACTTAACGAATCATAGTCTTTGTAAGTATATGGCAGCATGCGGATCGCATTCATCTGATTGTTGAAATCATGCTGTTTACCTAAGATGTCAGAGATCAGATCGTGTGCCATCGGTTCATAGGTCTGGTAATCTTTGATATCCTGTTGCTGAATTGTAATTGTGCGTTGCTGGTTTAATACCATGATGTCAGCAAGTAGCAAAATTACCATGAAGGTTACAGTCATTGGTAAGACTGCAATGGCATCTATGGAATCAACTTTGGACATAGCAACTGTGACAAGTAAAAGTAGGGCTATATAGGAGAGGATAAGCCTTATAATCAAATTCCCTTTATTTATCATGTCATATAACTTGTGAAGGGGCAGAAGCGAAACTAAAGATATTGTTAATAAAATTATGAAAGTTCCTATCAATTGTCCTTTTGGGTTTTCAGAAAATAATAATTTATTTGGCACAAACAATATACTTAATGCTTCAATAAGATTGTATAATGTATAACTTATTAGATAAGAAAAAATACAATCAGAAAAGGAAATGGATAAAATAAATTTGTAGGATATGATGCAAATTGGAAAGGCAATAAACCATCCAAAAACATTAGGGAATAATGCATAAAAACAATAATCTAAAATTCCGCATACAGGAAGTAAGAAAAGATAAAAAGAAAACATATCTTTCCATTTACGGTGCAACAAAGAACGGATTAATAAAAGCTCTATACATGCTTCTAATATATATGTCAAAATAGAGATTATAGTTGTTTCCATGATACCCCCCTTACAAGAGTTATTATAATGAGAGACAAAGGAAGGTGTCAATTGTTTTGTAGAACTTTGCTGTGAATATCAAAAACATGTAGTAAATATAATAAAAATGTTGTCTATTCCCCACGAAATGTCGTTCATTCCAAACCTATTGCGCATTTATTTTAATCATGTTAAGAATAATACAGGAATTCATTTGGGGATGGATTTCGAAGAATATTCTTTCATAAAGGAGGAGATGTGTGATGAAGGATATGAAGAAGGCGGTTGCTGCACAGTTGGAGGATTTGTCAGATGTAATTTTGACTCTTACGGGATGCAAAGGTTTTTGGGGAGAGCCGGAGCTTCCTGATTGTATGAGAGTCGAGATGGAATCAGAATCTGAGAACTAGTACATCAACCAAAACACTTGGGGGTATCCGTTGTGCGGACTTTTGGCGGATATCCCATTTGTTAAAAAGCGCATGGAGAACATAAGACAGGGGATGAATTATGAGTATCAATCATAGGATAGGGGAGCATGTGACACGGTATCTCGTGGGACGTGACTATGATGTAGCAGATATGCAGTGTGCAAAAGTATGCTATGCGGTGGAATCAATTGTGGGAGATTTGCAAAAAGATCTTGTTCTATTTGTTATCTTTGCAGTATCTGGATTTTTCTGGGAATTTTTGTTTTGCTTTGTGACGGTCAATCTGGTTCGCCGGTTTCTGGGCGGTATCCATATGAGAACAAACATTGGGTGTACAGTTGCTTCGGTCAGTGTGTACGTGATCGCAGTGGCGGGCGGTGTACATGTCATATTTCCATATCCGGTCGTAGCGGGATTGTTGCTGTTTACGATGTATCTGATGGCGACGATCGCACCATTACCATCGCCAAATCGACCGGTTTACAAGGGAGAACGAAAAAAGAAGATTCAACAAAAAGGCTTGATCGGGCTAGGCGTATTAAGTATCTGTTCGGTGATCTACCCTGCTTGTTCCACGTTTATTGCATGGATTTTGATTTTACAGATTGTGGAGGTAGGAGTTGTAGTGATGAGAGAAAACTATTTGAATTATAATGATATGGATGCGCCGCCGTCGATGTCGGAGGAGGCGGAAAAGCTATTTATGGAATGTACGCGGAATTATGAAGCACGAATGAACGGATTGCTTCATTATCCGACGGAGTTTCGCTCTATGACGCGAAAAGAACGAACCAGCGCATTTAAAGGCTTTACGGATCAGGAAAAAGATGCGGTGATGAATCTTATGACAGACGAACAGAAGGAACGGTTAGTTCAGGATATCCGTTATCAGGCGGTGCTTGATTTCAGACGTAGAAAATAACGAGCAGGGACTGAAAATGTTTTGGTAAAATATTTTCAGTCCCTGCTAATTATCTTTTTGACATAATCTTTATATTTACGTCCGACGGGGGTCGAGATATTGTGATTTCCCAGATAGAGAAGCGCATTGGTCGGATCGTAAGAGTTTACATAATCGCTGTTTACAATAAAGCTTCGATGGCTTTGAATGAAATTCGGCGGAAGCTGTGCAATCAGTTCTTTCAGACGGATACCGCTTGTGTTGATCACATTGCTTTCCTCATAGATCGTCAGGTTCTTGCCAGCCGCTTCGATATACAGGATCTTTTCTGGAAGAACGCGAAAATAAATACCATTGACATCGCGTAGTTCTATGGGCGTAACGTCCAGAAAACGATTGTGGATCAGCTTGTCGATGGTATATAACAAATCTTCTTTCTTATAGGGCTTTACCAGAAAATCATAACAATTCGTTGCATGTATTGCACGTGGTGCATCCAAGGAATATGCAGTCAGATACAGGATTGGTGTTTTTGCATACCGTTGCATGGAACGAATCTGTGTTCCAAGTGCGATACCGTCCTGCTCGGACTCGTCATCTCCAAGAGAAATATCCAATAAGAATAGTTGGATTTTGTTTGCGCGCATCAATTGGGCTGCCTGCTGGTAATTGGTTGCCTTTATGCAATTCATATGATCGTATTTTTCGAGCAGGATGGATTCGATGCCATCTAACTGTTCCTGATCATCTTCTACTATTAAAACATCCATAAAGGAGCTCCTTTCGCACGACTGTATATTATAAATATGGCGAGATTTGAATGTCAATCTTTTTTTCGACGATGATAAAAAACTTGGTAAAGAACATGTTAAAAACATACAAAATATGACAGAAACAATTGCTATTTTGTGGAAAAAACGTTATACTATATATAGTTTTAAAAGTTTGAATTGGACAAAACTGGAGGGTGCATATGAATATAGCGGCAATCGGAAATTCAAATCTGACGCTGGCAGTCAGTGATACCGGAAGTATGAATGCCATTGATATGGCGATGCTTAAAAAATCACTGGATGCGGTGGAGACAAATGGTGCGATGATTACACAGATGATGGAACAGTCTGTGAATCCAAACATCGGTGCAAACATTGATATCCGTTTATAAATGATATGATAAGTCCTGCATTTTGCGTGCGGGACTTTTTCTTTTGAATCAACGTCAAATAAATGTAAAATATGATAATTCCACGTCTTGTTTTTCATATAGCTATCGCGTACAATGCATCTTAGTTTTGTTGATTTTTATTTAAGATAGAGGTATAAGATGAAGACGAAGATGACGTCCAAAGAGCGGCTTCCATTGATCGGAATGACTGTCTCAGCATTTATTTTTAATACATCCGAGTTTATGCCAATCGGTCTGCTGACTGATATTGCAAAGAGCTTTTCGATTTCTGAGGCGAAGGCGGGCATGTTGATCACGGTATATTCGTGGATCGTTATGTTGCTTTCCCTGCCGCTCATGCTGCTCGTGAGCAAGATTGATTATAAGAAGTTATTTATGGGAACGGTTGCATTGTTCGGAATCTGTCAGGTGTTGACCGTGCTGTCAAACAGCTACGGCATGCTGATGGCGTCCCGAATCGGTGTAGCCTGTGCACACGCGATTTTCTGGTCAATCGCGTCTCCGATTGCAGTGCGTATGGCGTCAGAAGAACATCAGTCCAAAGCGCTCGGTATGGTCGTGACAGGTACTTCGGTTGCGACGATTGCAGGACTTCCGCTTGGAAAAATGGTTGGACATTATGCAGGATGGAGAGTCGCCTTTTTGATCGTGGCAATCATCACATTCGTTGTTTTGGCATATATGGCATTCCTGTTCCCGAAGATGGAGTGTGGCGAGCCGTTCCGTGTGAAGCAGCTGCCAGAGCTTTTTAAGAATCGTGCACTTGTCTGCATCTATATTCAGACATTTTTGTTTGTAGTGGGCTATTATACGAGCTACAGTTATATCGATCCGTTCCTGCAGCAGGTCGCACACATGGGAAATAGTACAGTCACCATTACATTGTTTGTGTTTGGTGCAGCAGGATTGCTCGGCAGTTTTCTGTTCTCGAAATTCTATGACAAATATCGGCATGGATTTTTACGCACGGTGATGATTTCGTTGGCGGTTGAACTGTTATTGTTGCTTCCTGCAGCAGGACAGCCGGGATTTATAATGGCGCTTTGTGCTTTGTGGGGCATTACAGTGCTTGTATTTAATGTATCGTTCCAGTCAGAGACGATCCGCTGTACGGATGAACAGTCCTCGTCGGTTGCAATGTCGATTTTTTCTGGCATTTTCAATTTTGGTATCGGCGCAGGCAGCTTCCTTGGTGGAATTGTGTGTGACAAGGGACAAATCTCGCATATTGGTTTTGTAGGAGCTGCATTTGCGGTAATTTCGGTTCTGTTCTTCCTGGTGTGCATGTCCAAGAATCTGGTAGAGAATAAGTAACATTGACTGTTCTTTTTTTGAAATGAGATATCATGTAAGCGGTTGTATCACAGATACAATCGCTTATTTTATGTGAATATATGGTAGTAAAGCAGCTCAGTAAGGCGGTCGCTCTTATGGGGGATATTGCGCAGGCACAGTCGGTTGGCTGCACCGAACAGACAGCCGAGAGTCTGATTGCATCTGGAAAGAGAAAGATACAGGCAGCAATTGGATAGCTGGTGGAGGAAGATGATCGTGTCAGATGTAACCGGAGATGGTGTACCGGAATTGCTATTTGTAGAAAAATCACCGTATTCCGAAGAGTATGTGGAATATGATGCATTGAATATATTCACGGTCGAAAATGGTGCTGCGAAGCAGATCTATTATGCAGATCATTGGGAGACACAGGTTGCTGGAGGAAATGTATATTCGTTGTTTCAGGTGGACGGCGAATCGTCGCTTTACTTGTGCAATGGCATGCAGGATGAAAGTACCTTTGAGGATTACTGCCGATATGTTGTACAGCCTGATGGAACCTTGCAGGAGGAGTCGCTGATGTCGCGTAAACGGGAACCGAACGAGGACTATTCCGTTTTTTTATTACCGGTAGTATCAACAAAATATTTTTTGCCCTCAACCCCGCATATTTCCTCACTTTTTCTAAATGTTCCAAACTTACGCTTTACATTTCTATAAAACTTATGCTATGGTGGATGTGTTGTCGAGAATCGTTGTTCTGGCGTAGTTCGGTAACAGTCGGAAATACTCTTTTATATATTCATTTCATCTATGAAATTCCCCGTTATTTATAGTTTGGTAAAAACAGAATGAATGAGAAAAACAGGAGTTTTTTGCTTGCAAAAAAGGAGGAGCGTATGGGAGAAGAAAAGAAATTAAACATCCGTATTGGACAGGTCAAGGATGTCAACAACCGGCAGGTATTCAGCAATCATGTACTTTGTGCACAGTTTCTGCGCGACTATGCAGATCTGGATATCTTAAAGAATGTTCAGCCGGAGGATATCGAGGATGTGACGGACAAGTATCAGGCATACTTGGGAATCGAATTTGAGACGGACACCGTGAAGAAGATCCATTTGCCAGAAATGCGGAAAGATATGCCGCTTTATATGGTTTCCCTTATTGAACATAAAAGTGATGTCGATTATAATGTGTGTATGCAGTTACTTCGCTACACGGTATGTATCTGGGATGATTATGCAAAGACGATGGAGAAAGCGCATCCGGGGATTTCTAAGACGAAGGGGTTCCGGTATCCGCCGGTGTTCCCGATTGTGTATTATGAGGGCACGGGAAAATGGACAGCAGCTATGCACGTAAAAGAACGGGTGTTTATGAATGAGATCTTTGCATCATATATACCGGATTTTACATACCGGCTTGTGAATGTTCACCAGTATACAAACGAAGAGCTGCTGATTCATGAGGATGAAATGTCGCTTTTGATGATGATAAACCGCATCCAGACACCGCAGGATTTTACAGATTTTCTCAGATCCAATCAGGATGAGATCCGCGAGATCATGGAGCGGGCATCGGAGAATATCGTGCAGATCATTGTAAATTCGCTGTGGGCGTTATTTATGAAGATGCAGGTATCGGTTTCTGAGGCGACAGATTGTTTGAGAAAGATGATCGGAGGCGAGAGCATGGGAAACTGGTTT
>ERZ779904.108-NODE-108-length-35994-cov-8.57183_pt1 | contig 35994 bp, 25 predicted proteins | sample MGYA00511549_ERZ779904 | MGnify/ENA primary metagenome ERZ779904 (study PRJEB29588, sample SAMEA2151391) | human gut metagenome | biome: human gut; feature: human-associated habitat; material: faeces | place: Denmark | collected 2008/2010 ...
GAAAATAAGGCTAATCCAAGATATCAATCGTATATGAACGAAGTTTCAACAATGGAGTAAGTATACGAAAAATTTTCTTAGTTTAATCTGACGAGGAAATCTGAAACACGAAAGTAGAAGGGTTGAACAAAATGTTAAACTAAGGATCCTAAAATTTAAGTTTAACCAATGCTTTATAGAATGGAAGAAAAATTATATTTGTGTTCGCATTTAAAGGATACACTAAAGATAACATTCAACTTGTTTGTGCAGCTGCAAATATGATGAAAGGATTTATGGAATCTGATGAATTAATGAAGTTCTGTGAGGCAATATTAAAAAATAAGAAAAATGCTTAATAAAGTAAACACAGTACTTATCGGTACTGACGCACCTGCATCTTATACGACAGCAGATGCATTGACAAAAGGTCAGATTGCATTATTTGATCAAAATAGAGCAATTGTAAAAGATGCAGCTGGAGCTAAAGCTGCTAGTTCATTGTACATTGGCGTTTGTGAAGGCAAAGAAGATGTTTACAATGAAGCAGGTACAAAATCAAATAAGTCAGTTATTCGCTTCTCAATGCCTATCATGAAAGGTTCTAAACCTCACATGGTATTTAGTGAATATGTAGCTGCAGCTGAAGATAAAATTGTAATCACAGCTACTAATGTTACTCCGGAAGTTGGTCATCGTTATGTATTACGTTTAGTATACAATGACATCTATGAGGCACCTGGGCAATTTACTCATACTTATGAAGTAATTGCAAAGAGTACCAATGCAACTGATTTGATTACAGCTTTCAAAAACAAAATCAACAAACACAAAGAAGCCAGAGTAGTAGCAACTAGTACAGCTGCTGTACTTACTTTGAATGCTAAGGAAATGCCGTACAACGAAGGTATTATGTTAGACTCAAATTATTCTCAGGTTTCTGTGGAAGCATTTATGTGGAAAACTATTCCTTCCGGTTTGTTGAGTAATGTAATGTATCCTATTGCCAATTTAACGATTGCTAAAACTCAAGGTACTCCAGGTAAGGGTAATCCGAAAATTGTTCGTGATCGTGAAAATGCAGCTCTTGGTTACAGAGGTATCACACACCGTGCAAATGGTATATATCCGTACATTGCTCCTGAGTTGAAAGCCGATTTAAGTGCTACTTACGATACATTGTCTATCGAATGGGATAATAAATATCTTAGTGATGATAATCAATATATTAAAACAACTCCATTAGCTTGTGAATTGTATGTAAATGCTGGTGAACTAGATAAATCTGCATTTATGACAGCTTTAAAAGCTTTTGTAGAAGTTGCTTAATCAAAAAATATAATTCAAACCAAAAAGGGGATTGGGAGTAATATCCCTTTCCCCTTTTATTTTATATACGATTGATATGGAAATGAATGAATCATTGTATTATGCAGAAATAAAACTGCTAACTACGTATTGCCACAACTGCCTAGATAACAAAATGAAGGATAAAATAATGATGTTTCTGTTTAAGAAAACGCTTTATGATAATGCTACTACTCTAGGATTAACTGAAGATGCTGAGCAATATTACGATGAGATGTTGAGCTTGTTAGATATGACTACGTGTAATTGTAACATTAATACTAAAACTTGTGAAAATGGATACTGTCAATTATGTAAATAAAGTAGGAAAATTAGTAAATGATTCTACTAAATATAATGTGAAATTGGATAGAGTGTCTATTGAAAACTTAGTATTAATCTCTCATTTTGATGAGCTTGTGAAACAAGTAAATGCAGATAAAAAATTAACATCAGAAGAAAAGACAAAAGTTCTAAAGAAGCTTAATAATTATATAAATTGTCTTAAAAAGAAAATTAATTTTTATCCTGAGAAAAATATTAAACCTGACTGTATTTTAACAGAGACAGAGAAACACATAATCCAAGAGTAATATGAATAAAAAGATATCACAATTTGAACTAACAACTAAACTGCAAGAGCAAGACCTCATTACCCTTGTACAAGATGGTAGTAATAAAAATATTACTAGTGGAAGTTTTACTACATCACTATCAGGTACATTTGCTACTAATGAGAGAGTAGATGCTGTAGAAGAAGATGTTGAGATACTAGATACTAAAGTAAATGATAATTATAAAGATCTTAGTAATAAGATAGTAGAAGGAGATACTAGTGTAACTACTAATCTTAATAGTGCTATTACTAGTTACTATGATGTATTGAATAATAAGATCATTACTTTAGATACTAAGCATGACACCGATATGTCAGAGATTGGTGGTACTATGCAAGAGTGGATAGATGATATTGACAATAGATCTACATTACAACAATTACAAGATGCACTTAGTAGACTTACTGTAGCTGAGAATACTATCACTGCTTTAGCAGAAGTAATTGCAAATGGTGGAGGTAGTGGTTCTACCCCAGGCTATCACACCCAAAGTACTGCTACAATATTTCCTTTGTCTGGTTATTATAAAGCGAATGATGCATCTCCATTGGCTACATCTGATACATTAAATCAAGCATTGTCTAAACTTGAAAATCAAGTAGAAGCAGTGGCTAGTAGTTCTGGTTCTTTACCTGTAATTAAATCAACAGAAACAACACAACCTTCCGATGGTACATTGTATACTTCTTTAAAAACTGAAAAGACCTTTTTAAATAAATATGGGGATACTGCAGAAGGTAGAATAGACTTTAAAAATGGTTTACAGGGTGGAACAATATTTAGATCTGGTTGGGATGGACAAGGCGCTAGTTTGTATCCTTTTGGAACTAAATGGAATTTAGAGCTTGATAATTTATTTGTAAGAGGTAACATGACAGTTAATGAACTTACAGTAAATGAGATAAAGGCTGTCGGAGGAGATTTGTTAGTTACTTTAGGAGACATGAAATGTACTAAAGTAGAAACACTTGCTGATGGATATAAATGCTATTTTGATACAGAAGATGGAACTAAGTACAATGAATTTGTAGTTAACGATATGGCAATATGCCAACAATTTGATGGTAAAAATGTTAAAAGATATTGGCGTAAAGTTAATGAAGTTGGAAGAGATTATATTGTATTATCAAAGGATGTATGTGAACCAAATAGCTCAGAGCCAGGAGAAGGAGATACTATACTTCAGTTAGGGCACATGTATGAAGCTGATCCAGATTATAACTTACAAATGGATGAGCGTCGTAATGCGATCTATATTAGTGCTAAAGGTATGAATGCTCCTAGATTGACATTCTACAAAGGTATTGACGAGTTTACTCTGGCAGATGATCCTGTAGCTGGTGTAGTAAGGGAAAGAGTTGTAATTGGTGGAGAACAAACTAAATTTGTAGGTACAATTTATCAAACTTCTAATACAGGAATCGTTAGAGTACCTGTATATAAAGGCCTTTGGGTTTCTGGTAATACTTACTATTATTACGATCAAGTAAGTCATAATGGTAGTTTATGGATTTGCATGAAACCAGATGGCACTACAGCAGAACCAAAAGATGAAGAAGATGATTGGCAGAAACAAGTATCAAAAGGTGAAGCAGGTACTCCAAGTGATGATGTTGCTAAATGGGTAGAAATTACTGGTGACAGACTATTCTTATATGAAACACCTGACGATAGTGGAACACCAACTCCATCTACTATAGGTCTCATGGCAAATGTGCATGGTATGACTAATCCATCTTTTAAATGGACAAGATTAGATACCGGAGTAACTATGGGAACTTATAGTTCATTAGAGGTATTTTACACTTCATTAAATAAGGGTCAAAGGACATTATCATTAAGATGTACAGTAACTAATTCAGATGGTGGTGAGTATTATGATGATGTACAGCTTGCGAAATTGTTTAATGGCGCTGAAGGGGCAGATGCTTATTATGTAGACTTAAGTAATGGTACCGCCGTGATTCCTTATGACGAATCTGGTAATCCAAAAATAGTAATAAGTGAGATATATACAGATGTTATGGCATATCATGGTATAAATGCAATAAGTATCAAAAATATGACAATTAAGTCTGTAAAAGGAACTGCTACAGCTCATGTCGATTTAGCATCTAATAGGGTGTATTTAGATACTTTAAACTCTACCACTGCAGAAATAACCATTGGTGTTACTTTGGAAGATGGGTACAGTATTGATAAAGTATGGTATATAGGTACTACAAAAGATGGTGAAAATGGGTTCAATGGTGAAGATGCTATGTATATGACAATGACTGGCGAACAATATTTTCATTACAAGAGTGGTGAAACTGTACCAAATCCAACTTATATAGATATTTCAACATCTACTACAAATGTTAATGGTGCAACTTATAAGTGGTATTATAGTGAGGCTGGTAAATACAGTTGGAATTTAATTCAGAACGAAGCAGGTCCAACATTACGAGTACAATATAACTCTGCATGGATGAACATTGCTGATGAAGTCACTTTCAAGTGTGTAGTTACAGATTCAGTTGGTAACGAATTTTATGATTTCATAACTATTAACAAAGTAAGAGATGGAGAAAATGTTTATCGTGGTTCGTTACAAAATGAAAACTGTTCTATTGTAACTGATGAGAACGGTAACTTCACTGCTGATGCCGCTAGAGTAGCAACTACAACTAGTAGATTAAGATATGGTAATGAGGAAGTAACCAATTATACATTGCAAGGTTATGGAACCCCTTACTATGGAACAGGTCCATCTTTAAATTATAATAGTAGTACAAAAGAATTAAGCTATCCTACAGATAAACTTTCTGCGTTTACTTCAGATGCTTTAGTATATAAAATAGATTTTTATACAACTGTAAAAGGATCAAATACAAAAGTAGACACAGTAGATTTTGTAATATCCAAGAGTAAACAGGGAATTACTGGTCAAAATGGTAAACAAGAAGTTACTATTTATATCTGTAGTAATAGTACACCTTCTAGACCAACGTTTACCACATTACCTACTGCAACAGGCGCATACAACTGGTCATTAGATGCACATTATCTAAGTAGCTATACTACTTGGTCAAGTAAAGGTACTTATAATCCAAATACTAATTCTATAGATCTAATACCAAATACATCTTATAGATGGACAGAACCAGTTAAATTCTCCGGTAAAGATGGAGTTAATGGTCAGGATAGTTATTCACCATATATAGGTAGCGATGGTTATTGGTATTATTATGATGACGCTTCACAGCAATACGTGAAAGGTAGATATGCACAGGGTGCTACTGGAGCTACTGGACCAGCAGGACCAGCAGGACCAGCATTAGTGTTTAGAGGAGATTTTAGTAGTAGTAAAACTTATTACTGGACAGATGATAGAAGGGATGTTGTTAAACACAACGGTCAATACTACATTGTAAAGAGTAAGGGTCATACTAATAGTATTAGTGGTTTTCAAGTAATGTCTTCTTTTGAAATGGTTGCAACAGGATTATTATTAGCACAAACAGCTAATATAGCAGGTTGGAATTTTGATCCTACTGGTATTATTTATTCTGCGAATAAATGTGTTGTACTAGATCCCGGTAATGATGCAAATGCTAGTGCACAAGTAATAGCTATTGGAGATGAAGATCTATTACGAGATATTACAAACATTGGTAATGTAACTCGTTACAATAAAGGTAAAATAAACATGTACAAAAGTGGCATTATTACTTTAGGTCCATTAGATAGAAATGGTAGAGCTACTGCAGGTATTTCAGGTTATGGAGATAGTAGTGGAGAAGTACGAATATGGGCAGGTAAACCATTTGATGATGGTACTTCACAAGGAAATAGATTTTGGGCTCCTTTTAGAGTCTATCAAGATGGCTCTATGGTAGCAAATAATGCTACTATAACAGGTACTCTATCTTGTAAAAAAATTACAGTAGATGAAGCCTATCGTGGTTCTTGGTTTGGCCCTGGCGTTGTTTGTATTTGCTATTATAGTGGTACTAATTCATCAATACAAAACGTGTATACAGTTGGTGGAAAAAAAGTATCTAGTATTTCAAATGTAAACGAGAGTACTATACGAGTAAACCATAACATTGGAAATACTAATTATATAGCATATGCTATAGGCAGTAAAAGATCTACTGTTGGTGCTTTTGTTGGTTCTACAGGAGTAACTAGTAGATCTTCAAATTCTTGCGATATTGTATTTATAGACACAGATAATAAAAGTCATAGACCTGGGTTGAAAGGAAATGATGCAGTAGATATTATATTTTTAGCTTATCAATAAAACACTTATTATGGAAAACGAACAATATTATGTATTTTTTGCAGGAGGAATGACAATAGGTACAAAAGAATGGTATGAAAGTATTCTTCCTGAAAATATTGCAACTAGTTATGATGATATCCTAGAAGGTAAAATGATGCCAGCATCATTAGAACAAATTGAATTCTATAATTCTCATAAAGATTATGATTTATATCATCTTTTTTACATGCTTCCTCTTACTCAGGAAGAAATAGAAGATATAAAAATTAATAAAAATATCGAGATAGAGAAAAATAGAGAAAAGGATTATAAAAGTGTTGCAGACCCTCTTTATATGGGGTATGTAAAAAATACAGCATTAGGTAATGATGAGAAAGCTACTGAGTACTATAACAAGTGGTTAGAAGCGATACAAACAATAAAAGAGGAAAATCCATATATAGTTTAATATGATTAAGAATAATGTATATTATGAATGGTTTGCAAGTATAACCGTACCCAATCCAGATCAGGTTGGGTACTGGGTTGACTTGGGAGCAGATTCAAAAGGTAGAATAATTAAAGTTTACAATCGTGATATAGAAAAATGGATTGTACTCTTTGATGTAAGTAAAGATGACTATGTACCACCATTTATTGGTTCTAATGGCAACTGGTGGGTAGACAATAGAGATACTGGAGTAAAAGCTACTGCAGAGACTCCATACATAGGTGAGAATGATCATTGGTTTACTTATGATCCTATCAACAAAGTATATGTAGATACAGGTATAGAAGCTCGTGGTCTTAGTGCTTATGATATTGCAGTTAAATTAGGTTTCGAAGGTAGTGAACAAGATTGGATTGATAGTTTAAGCAAAGCATCTGAAGATGCAGCTATTGCTGCACTAGAAGCAGCTAACAAAGCAAATGAAGCTGCAGATAAAGCCAATCAAGCTGTAGAAGAAATTGAAGGTATAGTTGACGATGCTATCGCTGCTACTGATAAAGCTGAAGAGATTGCTAGTAATCCACCAAAGATCGTAGATAATGATTGGTGGATCTATGACTATGATACTAAACAATATGTTAATACTGGTATAGCTGCTATTGGTGATGCTTTCACTTACAAGAAGGAATATCCTTCAGTTGAAGCAATGGAAGCTGATTGGGGTACTGCTGATGTAAAGTTAGGTGAGTATGTACTTATTAATACTAATAATGTAGAAGATCCTGATGATGCTAAGGTTTACTTAAAGACTCAAGAAGGTTGGAAGTTTATTGTTGACTTATCTGGTATGCAAGGTATTCAAGGTTGGTCAGCATATGAAGTTGCAGTAAAACATGGTTTTGTAGGTACTGAAGAAGAGTGGGTTCAATCATTAAAACAACCTGCATTAGATGCAGCAGCAGAAGCATTAGAAGCTAAAGCTCAAGTAGAAGCTACTGAAAAAGCTGTTAAGGAAGCAGAAGCATTACGTGTTACTGCAGAACAAGGTAGAGTCAATGCTGAAAATACCAGAGTAAGTAATGAAAATACACGTATTTCTAATGAAGACAGTAGGAAAGCAGAAGAGTCTAAAAGGGTAACTGCTGAGAATGAGCGTATTGCTGCAGAGAACTCTAGAAAGTCTGAAGAGGATATTCGTAAAACTAATGAAGCTAATCGTATATCTGCTGAAAGTTCTAGAGCTAGTGCAGAAACATTAAGAGCATCTGCTGAAGTTGAACGCAATACAAATGAACAGAAAAGAATTGAGGAAGAAACAAAGAGAATCAGTTCTGAAGAGGGAAGAGTTGCAGCTGAAACTAAACGTGTAGATAACGAAGATGCTAGAATAGCAGCTGAAACAGCTCGTGATACAGCAGAACAGGAAAGAGTGTCAAATGAAGCCACTAGACAGGCAAATGAGGCGATTAGAGAGACTCAAGAGGCTGCAAGGGAAAAGAATACAGCTGATGCTATAACTGCCGTAAATGAGGCTAAAACAGCTGCACAACAGGCTACTACAAATGCTACTACTGCTGCTAACAATGCCAACACTCAAGCAGCAAGGGCCAAAGAATATGCAGACAATCCACCCAAAGTAGGAGAGGATGGATATTGGTATCTTTGGGATGAAGTCAATGATGTGTATGTAAACACAGGTTGGCCATCTTCAGGTATTCTCTTGAAAGGTAGTCTTAATAGTCCAGAAGATTTAAATGACATTGTAGACCCACAGCTTAGTGATTCTTATATTGTTGGTACAGACTTATACTTTTGGAATGGTACAGAATGGGTTAACATGGGTAGATTCCAAGGGCCTCAAGGAGAACCCGGTAAAGATGCTGAACTTAGTAAAGCAGCTATTGAAGCTGTATTAGTAGGTGAAGTAACTACTCATACTCATGACACTAGATATTATACTAAGGAACAAACTGATGCTAATATTAAAGTAGTATCTGATGATTTAGCAACAAACTATTATAATAAGTCTCAGGTAGATAGTAAATTTACTTCAGTTACTCAGGACATTACCAACATAAAAGCAAACAAACTTGAGACAATTGAAGTAACTGGTACAGGTAATGTAATTACTACAGTTACTAAGAATGGTACAAAAATAGCTTTTGCTAAAGGTATCACAGCAATGACACAAGATACTAGTGATGCTAGATATGTGAAAAAGACTGGTGATACTATGAGTGGCAGATTAAACATAAAAACGCCAGCAAGTACAGGCTTTACTTTACGTTTAGCTAAAGAAACTAGTGATACTCCAGAAAATGATGAAATATTTGTTCGTATGGATATTGATGATAACAATAAAGGTTCATTTGGTTATCACAATACTCACGGTACAAGTATGTACAATTATGGATCCTCTAGTAGATTTCACATTGCAAATGATGGAGAATTAAAATACTTAACAAATGGTGTAGACGGAAAAGTATGGCATGCTGGTAATGATGGTGCAGGTAGTGGGTTAGATGCTGACTTGTTAGATGGTTATCAATTAGTTACTATTGGAAATGCTACTGGTCCTCATTCTGTTTTTAGTAGGCCATCTATTGGAAATGAATTCAGATCTTGGCATATAGGTAATTTACCAACTGTAGCTTCCACTGATACTGGAGAAGCTAAAGTAGTATTCAACATTTACGGTTTGACTAACTTTGCTTCTACAGAAGAAATATTTACTACTATTACTGCCAGTACAAGAGGAAAAATTGGAGTTGAGGTTGTAAATCACATAGGAGATGCAAGTCAATATAAAGTTGGTTATGTAGCTACTGATTCAGAAGTACAAATTTGGGTAACAAATCTACAAAGATATGGAGGAACTTCCAGTTTGGATATCTGCGTTAGTAAACAATTTACTTTAGTAAATTCTGTTCAAACTACTGTTCCTGAGAATATTGTATATGTAAATGTAGGTAAAATTGTTACTACTTCCAATCTAGAAGATACTCTAGCATATTGGTATGAAAATGATGAAAACAATTCATCCACAACATGTGCAACAGGTGGTAACAGAAATGTAATTGAATCATTAAGAAGTAAGTTCAAGAGATGTATTGCTAAACCATATGGAGATGATGCTGCATTGATTAGTTACTTAAACGAAATAGATAGTAATAAATGGCCTGATGGTACAGGTGCTACTTACGAAATCGTTAGAAAGGAGAGTTTAATGGTACATTTCCCTAAATACTATCACAAAACTATAGAAAGAAGCCCAGGTATTTGGAGAACATACATATCAGAACAACAAATTGATAATGACTACATTGAGGAACCAGAATTATTATTAGGTACATTTGAAGGAATAATTTCAGATGAAAATGGAGGAGCGTTGACTAGTACTGGATCTTCTATATCAACAGCATCTAAAACTATGGCACAGTTCGTTGCAGCAGCAAAGGTAAATGGTTCAATGTATGGTATTGGTGATTATAGGTCTCATGCTACTATAGCTAGAATGTTTTGTGCTTACTATAAGACTACTAATATTAGTACAAGCAATAGTGCTATTCCTTGTTCAGGAGGTACTAAGAGATATAACTACGGTTGGACTGGTGGAACAAAGGCTTTAGGTAATAGAGATGGGAAAGCAGCTGTAAATAATGATGCTGGATATTACTCAACTAACTTCTTAGGACTTGAAGACTGCTATTACAGTAAGTGGGAGTTTGTACAAGGAATAAACATTTTAAAAGGTAAATACGTTGTATATGATGGAGGTTCATTCCCAGATAAGGATGTAGCAGAGCTTGAAGCAGCAGGTGCTACTAATATCAGAGTTGTAGGATATGAACCTAATCCAGCTGCAACTGAAGGATATAATGGATGGACTAAAGCCGTAGCTCAAGGCAAATATGGTGATGTAGTTCCTACAGCACATGGTGGATCTGAAACTACTTACTATTCCGATTATAGCTGGTTTAGTCCAACAGGAAATGGAATCTTTCTCCGGTCGGGTCATTCGGATTATGGTTCTCAATGCGGGGTCTTCATAGCTAAGGCTAATCTTGCGTCCTCGTATTCCTGGACGTCTGTCAGTGCAAGATTAGCCTTTTATGGTAAGATCGTTGTAGTTGATTCAGATACATTTAAGAAAATGCAGGCATAGTCCTGAGTAATATAGATAATTAAATATTAATAACAAGGGCGGGATCTAAAAGAATTACTATGAGATGACTTTATAGTAAGACTGCTGTCACATTATTTCATACTTGAAAAAACAGTCAGGTAATTCAGATAATGGTTCTCAATGCAGAGTCTTCATAGCTAATGCTAATAATGCATCCTCGAATTCATAGACGAATATCAGTGAAATTTTGGAACTAACAGATACTTTCAGATAACTACAAAAATGTTTGTTGAACTTAGATCAGCCTTACCTCTAGGTAAAAGATAACAGGTGCTTTGAAGAGACCTTAGTAGTATTGTGCGAACGGGTCTTACCACCAAAATAGCTTATGAAAAGAATAGGCAATTTATTTAACAGGATAATATCATATGAAAATCTGGTCCGGGCTGAAAAGAAGGCTAGGCTAGGTAAAACTAAAAGATACGGCGTTAAGAAATTTGACAGGAATCCATATGAAAATCTGGTCCGGTTACAAAAGGCATTAATAGAAGATACTTATCGTACTTCGGAATACTGCGTATACACAATCATCGCCGATCGTGGTAACAAAGAAAGAGAAATATACAGGCTACCGTATTATCCAGACAGAATAGTCCATCATGCTATAATGAATGTTATAGAACCTTACCTTGTTAATAGATTTACTGCAGATACCTTTAACTGTTTAAAAGGAAGAGGTATTCATTATGGAGTAAAGAGATTGAAAAGAGATTTAAAAGCTGATAAAGAAGGCACAAAATATTGTTTAAACTTAGATATTAAAAAGTTCTTTCCTTCTATAGATCAAGATGTGTTATACTCACAATTTGAAAAGATATTTAAGGATAAGAAACTATTAAGATTATTACATCATGTAGTTTATTCTACACCAAAAGGTTTACCGATTGGAAATTACATATCTCAATTTGCAGCAAATTTGAATTTGACTTGGTTCGATAGGTGGATTAAACAAGTATTAAAAATAAAATATTATTACAGGTATTGTGATGATATTGTTATATTACACCCAGATAAAGATTACTTAAGATATTGCTTACAAGAGATTGAAAAATATCTAGCTGATAACTTGAAACTAAAAGTAAAACGTAATTGGCAGATATTTCCTGTAGAAGCAAGAGGTATAGATTTTATTGGTTATGTATTTTACCATGATCATACTTTACTCAGGAAAGATATCAAAAAGAAGTTTATTCATAAATTAAGTTATAAAAGTAAGAATAAGAGGTTAACATCACTAGCAGCTTATTGGGGATGGTGTAAATATGGAAACTGTCATAATTTATGGTATCGCTTTACGAGATCTTATAATTTTAAAGATTATAGACAAAAATTATTAAGTAGTTATGGAATTAAAGAAAGTACAAGGTGATCATATACCTGAAGTAATAGAATACCTAGGAATGAATGAATGGGCTGTTAGATGGGATATTGAAGAAATTAATTCTGAAGATATACATGGTTATGCTTATTATGAATTAAAGTTTAATGAAGAACCAACTTATGAATCTTTCGTAAGTAAAGTTATTAGAACTAAATATAGTGCAGATGAAGAAGCAGCATTAAAATCTAATATGGTTGAACAACTACTTAGTGGTAGTCAACCTATAACTAGATATGATGAATGGCAATCTTTTCAAACTCTTAGAACAGAAGCTAAATCGATTGGCAAACAAATATTTAATATTTAATTATGGTTATTAAAGTAAAATATAACGGGGAATGGGTTAAGATACCATATCTAAGTAGTGATCATGGTCAGGAACTGGTAGAAGAAGCCCCGAAAGATAATAAGCAGTATGCTAGACAAGATGGCACATGGACTGTAGTTAATATACCAGAAGTTGACTTTACTGAGGTATATGAAGCAATTGATACTAAAGTAGATAAAGTTGATGGTAAGGGGTTAAGCACTAATGATTATATTACTGCAGATAAAACTAAGGTTACAAATGTTAATGAAGTAATTGAAACTGCTGTTAAATCAGTTACAGCAACAGGTATCTCTATTACTCTGGATAAAAGGAACTTAGTAACCAATGCAGTAGAGAATATTGGACAAATTTCAATAATAATAATCCACTTATTCAATGTGGTTATACTAACGAATTTGGTAATGGATCTGGAGAGAAGGCATATGTGGTGAAAAATGCTTCCGATGGTACTCATGCTACATTGATGGCTAACAGGTATCGTGGTATAGAGAATCCGTTCGGTCATATCTGGAAACACACTGACGGGGCCAATATACAGGTTACCACAGGCGATTCAGGATTATCTATACTATGGACTACCAGTGACCCATCGAACTTCAGCGATACCTCTTACACGGGTTATGACAAGAAGGGTAATGTCTGTCGTATAAATGGTCACGTCAAAAAGATGTTGCTTGGGGAAGATGGCGATATAATAGCCACGGAGGTCGGCGGTAGCACCTCTACCTACTGGTGTGACAACTACTACACCAACACATCGGTTAGCCGCATGCAATTGGTAGTAGTTGGTGGTCGCTCGGACGATGGGTTGAATGCTGGCCTAGTTGACGTGGGTACGACTAATTCGTCTGGTATTGCTAATAACATCGGGTCTCGCCTTTGCTTTTTCCCAAAATATAAATCAACTGAAATAACTACAGAATAATATGAATAGAACATATAGTGATAAAATACCCAGTACAATAGAAAAAGATAATAGTGGTTATTATTTGTATAGATGGAATATACAAGAAGAACAAAATACTGAATATAACGGTTATTCCTATTATGAAGTAACTGTATGGCCCACATTAACGGCTAATAAGATATTAGAAACATGTATTAATGAATTATGGGGTACAGATGTTGAAGCAAAGAAATTGAATGACTATAATGCTGCATTACTAGGGATATTAGATGAAAGTTATATAGATATTTACAAAGATTTCTTACAAAAGAGAAAAGAATTGAAGGAACAAGTAGATTCAGATTTCATTGCTTATGAACAAATGCAAGATGATCAAATAGTGAACAAATAACCGCTATTACTTAGGATAGTGTCAATTTGTAAATAAAGAACTTTTAAACCTTATTGACGTTTACTAAATAAACTGTCAAAAGATATCAGAACGCTAGCTAATATTGTATTGGTTAGCGTTTTGTTTTTCAATCATCCTCTTTCAAATTATTGTAATGTTACAAAAAATAAATAATATTATATTAACAGCTCAAAGTGTAGCTACAGTGAATTACTTTAAAGAATTAGTTAATGACGGACCGATTAAATTTGTTGCCTGTTTACTATCTGGTGCAATGGGTTGGTTATCTACATTCTTTGCTCCAATATGGACAGTAATAGTTGTAGTGTGTGTATTTATACTTATAGATGCAATTCTTGGCACCAAAGTATCAATTACTCATGGTGGTAAATTTGAATCTAGAAGATTGTGGTCTACTTTAAAGAAATTCGGAAATTGTGCAATGATAATTTCTTGTTGTCATCTTATGGACATGGAAATATTAAAGTCGATAGACATGCATTTGGTAGAAGGATTTTCAGGAATTGTTTGTGGAGTTGAGTTGTGGTCAATGATCGAAAATCTCCAAGCAATTGATCCTACTGGACCATGGAAGATCTTCAGTAAGTTCATACGTAGCAAAGGAGAAAAGTATTTAGACATTACAATAGAAAAAGATGATTTACCAAAAATAAAGAAATTAGTAAAGAAAATAAAATGATATTTTCCAAAGTAAAATTAGCAATTGCTGTTATTTTTAGTTTACTATTGTTTAATAATGTCAGACTTACCAAGAAAGTAAATGACTTAGATAAACAAGTAGGGATTGCAATGAACAATGCTCAAGTATGGGAAGATATTGCAAATCAAAATAAAAATGAAGCAAGGTTGTTGGAATTGACAGTAAATGATTTTAAAAATTCTAATGATAGTCTAATAAAGGTCGCCAGAGATCAACAAAAGAAGCTAAATATCAAAGATAAGCAACTACGTCAAGTAGCATCTACTGAGACCGTGATTAGAGATACCACAGTAAGAATAATCCCTTCAAAAGAAAAGGATTTCTGTGTAGAGCTAAAACCAAATCAATTGACAACCATCACGGTGGCTAGAAAAGATAGCGTGTTCACACATACTATGGAAATACTAAATCATCAAGATTTATTTGTATACGAAGATAAAGTCTATAGAAGACGTTATAAGAATTGGTTTCAAAGATTAATTCACTTCGATTTTAAAAAAGATAAAATCAGTAAATATCAAATTATAAACTCTAATGATTTAATTCAAGTATTAGATACTAGAGTAATACATATATCAGAATAATTGCAATACATTTCAATTTAGTGTTAATCAATAAATAAATTGAAACTATGCATTTGAACAAATTATTAGAACAAATTAAACGCCATCAATCCCCTACAGAAGCTATAGATAAGTTGGCAACAGCTTTAGAGAAGCATGAAGGTAGCCTGTTGGAGAAAGGCTTCACTATTTTAAAGTCAGAATTGGCTGCAAATATGTATGAAGCTATAAATGGCCCTCATTTTGATGAGGAACATGCTCGCTATGCTGTAGAGGGTATGGAAAATGAGGATGGTACAAAAGGTCCTCACTGGACGGTTGAAGAGACAACGTCCGTTGCCAATCAAATGGGCATAAACTTAAAATCAGAGAAACATAATGTTAGAAAACGAAAGAATTATTGTACAAGACCGTGGTGGTATTGATGCTGGTATCGCTGCGTTAATGCAGAATGCTAATAAAGGTTTTGACCCCGCTGCTTTAATGGCCATGATGAACAATGGTAATGGCATGTTCGGTGGTAACGGTGGTTGGTGGTGGATCTTCATCATCGTGCTCTTCTGGATGTGGGGCGGATGGGGTGGAAACGGCTTCGGTCGTGGAAACCAAGCAGAAACAAATTCGGATTTCGCTCGTTTAGCTGCTATGGGTAATCAAAACAACAATACAGACTTATTGATGCAAGCAATCAATGGTAATAAAGATGCAATCAATACATTATCTACTAATCTGAACTGCGACGTTAAGTCAATTGACAACGCTTTGTGTTCTATCCAGAATGCAATTGGTAAAGTTGGCGGTGAAGTAGGTTTCTCTGCAGAAAGAGTAATTAATGCAGTTAACGCAGGTGACTGCAATGTTATCAAAGCTATTAGTGACTGTTGTTGCACAACTCAACGTTCAATTGATTCAGTTAATTTGAATCTGACTCAGATGAATGCTGATAACAGATTGTCTATCTGTCAGCAAACTAATACTTTGCAGAACGCCATTACTTCAGGTTTCAATACCTTGTCTAGTGAAAATGCTACAAGATTCAACATTCTTGGTGCTAAGATAGATGCTCAGACTCAAATGATAAATGACAAGTTCTGTCAATTAGAGATGAGAGAAATGCAAAATAAGATCGACACATTACGTGACGAAAAGAATGCATTACAATCTTCTGCATTGCTACAACAACAGACTTCTAATATCGTAAGTCAAATTAGACCTTGTCCAGTTCCTGCTTACTTAACATGTAATCCTTATGGATGTAATGGTGGGTTGAATGGATACGGTTACGGTTATCCTTATGGATACGGTGATAGCTGTTGCGCTTAATAAGAAAGGAGGCGATTATGTATCCTTTCGTATTTAATCCATTTGGTAGAAATAACACCGTAAATATTTTAGATCTAGTAATACCTAAAGTAAAAACTATAGCAATAGGTGAATCCACTGAAAATGTAGTATTAGGTATCTGCCCTAAAGTATGGTGTAGATTACCCAAAGAAGGTGTAATTGTTTTGGAAGTTAGACACACAGCAGAAGCTTCAGGAGCTAGTCTACCTGTGTTTATCTCGGTTTCTGGTTCTGTAAGTACTGCTTCAAATACTCGCAATATACCTTTAGTAAATGCTTCAAGTGAGCCAATTACTGGTTCACAAGTTAGTGCTGGGAACAGATACATCGCATATTTTAATAAATGTGACAATGTAATACAGTTGATGAATTATACTCCTGCACCAGCTGCCTAAATATTAATCAAGATATATGGGCAGCTATGAGAGTTGCCCATATTCTTTAAATTTATAAAGATATGACATTCTCTCAGTTAACGTCGGGTACTAGAATACACGTACTCGAAATAACAGGTACTTTTAAAAAGAACACAACGTACAGTTTAGGAACGGTAGTCAGTGTATCAAAACCCTATGACGAACCAGTGCCACCGACACAATTTCCGATGCCTATGCAAAATAGACGTAAGCTCGTGGATCTAGTGATTTCGTGTGATGGTGAACAAAGAAAACTGTCAGTATCTGAAGATAAAACAATGATGACCGATTCATCCATCGGTCTTACTATAGCCACAGAAAAATCACAAATTGTTAACATGGTTAGACAGTCTCTAGAAGATTGCAGAATCAAGAAGGAGAGCCTGAGTAAGATTGATGAGGAAATGCGGAGATGTGAAGACATCTTAAAAATACTTAATATAAATTCGGACATAACAACCAATGTGACAAAAGATTTCAAAGAACTTGATGACTTAAAAGCTGAAGTGAAAGAGCTTAAACAACTTTTACAAAACGTATCTGCTGTTCGTCCGGAAGTAATAAAAAATACTCCACCCAATTCTGCTGAAGATAAAAAAGTAGAACCAGAAGGAGAAATAAAAAAAGAAATCTAAAACACAAAGGTTGGCTATTTAGTCAACCTTTTTTATTTTAAACAATATGAGCACATTATACAATAACAAATATGATATCCTAGCTAGTACAATCCAACCTAATCCTGCTTCTGTTAAATATTGGGCAGATTTATCATCTAATCCAAATGGTGGTGATTTGAAATATTTTAATGGTAATACATGGGTGCTGGTTAATAACAAAGCCACTGAAGACATCAGTACATTAAAACAAGATGTGGAAACTCTTAAAGAATCCAAAGTAGACAAAGTAGAGGGTAAGCAATTATCTACTGAAGATTACACAACAACCGAAAAATCTAAACTTGCAAGTTTATCTAATTACAACGATGCAGAAGTAAGAGAATTGATTTCAGCTTTAAATCTTAGATTGACTACTCTAGAAGGTGATTATGAAGCTTTGGAAGCAAGAGTTGCTGCATTAGAAACGCCAGCTGCATAAAATGGAATTAAAATTAAATAGAATCTTTCTAGGTAGCTCTGCAACTATTGGAGAATTGTATGTTGATGGGGAACACATAGCAGACACTCTTGAAGATAGAGTGAGACCAGAAGGAGAAAAAGTTTATGGTAAAACTGCAATACCTGAAGGTACATATGAAGTTAAATTAACTTATTCACCAAGATTTAAGAAAATATTACCAGAGATACTAAATGTACCAAACTTTAGTGGTATTAGAATTCACTCTTTGAATAAAGCAGAAGAAAGTGAAGGGTGCATTGGTGTTGGCGAATGGAATGGTAAAGATACTAATTGGATATCCAATTCCAGAAAAGCATTCAATAAGTTATTTGCTATTTTACAAGAAGCAAGCGATCGTGGAGAGAAAATAACGATAACAATTAATAACTCATGGAAAGCTGCAGAGAACTAAAAGAAAATAATCCTTATCTTTTTAATTCTTGGAGATCTATTCTCTATACAGAGAAGGGAAGAAAAGCAGGAGTAGTCGATGAATGGAGAAAATTTCCTACCTTCTACAAAGATGTTCATGAGACTTATAAAGAAGGTCTCAGGCTGTGTAGAAAAGATAAGAACAAACCATTCGGACCAAACAACTTTGAATGGGTAACTAACTTAGAACTTGCGCAGACAAACACACAGACGATAAAACTCACTTACAATGGAGAAACTAAGACTTTGCGTGAGTGGTCAGAAGAATATGGAATGTCTTATAATGGTTTACTACTGAGATATGTAAGAAATAAAAATTACACAATTGAAGAAATCTTATTTGGAAAGAAACGTAAACCTAAAAGTAAATCTAGAGAATATAATTTATATACAAGAGCTTCTAAATTGTTATCTGCATATAAACTCAAAGATTGGAAATCCAACAGAGAATTCAATCTAGATAGAAATTGGTTTGTAGATAATATTCTTAAATCCCAATGCATATACTGCGGAAGCAAAGAAAAACTAGGGTGTGATAGAATAGATAATTCCAAAGGTCATACTTATGATAATGTAGTACCATGCTGCTATATTTGTAACTGTGCTAGAAATAATAATTTCTCATTTGATGAAATGAAAATTCTAGGTAAAACAATTAAAAAAATAATGGAGGATAGATTAAATGATATTTAATTCACTAAATACAATTATAGATGATATATTTTTAACTTATAGGGATTCAAATCTTAGTGAAAGTGAGAATCTATCACGTATACAGGTAGAACAATGGATTCATCAATACAGAGCTTATCTAATCAAACAAGATTTGGATAAAGGTAGAGACATAAATGAATCGTATGTTCAAACAATAGGACCATTGCATATTTCTAAAGTACGAAATTGCCCTACGGATGGATACAATTATAAATCTGACGAGGAATTACCAAAGTTTATAGATTTACATTTTGGATCTGGGTTAATTTGTGTAAAAGATTTAGATGGTAATTTGATTCAAGTTGGAACTGAAACCAAAGCAAAGTATCAAATTAATAGAAAATATACATGCAATGATTATATTGCATATCTTAAAGGAAATCATTTGTACATAGTGGGACCAGAACATCTAGAGTATGTAAAAATAGATGGGATTCTAGAAGATCCAACGTCAATTGGTGAATGTTTTGATAGGGATGATACACCATATCCTGTTCCTGCAAATATGATACCTACGATTAAAGACATGATCTTTAGTAAGGAATTAAACTTGATGCTGCAAATGCCAAATGATACTACTAACAATAGTACAAATGATGTAAAAGTTCAATAATGGAGACGAAAGCTTATACAGGACACAATTTTTATGATTCATACTCTGAGTATGTGGAAGATAATCCACTATATCAAGTTGAATATAGAGTATTTAGAGACATAATAAACGATTACTTTAAATATCTTAGAGATGAGTTAATAGAAAACGGAAAAGAGGTTAAGTTACCTTGTAGAATGGGAACCATTCAAATAGTAAAACACAAACCTAAAGAGTATACTGGGAAGAGTCTTCGAATTGATTATGCTGAGAGTAAGAAAGCTGGTAAAATTATTTATCATTTAAATGAACATTCCAATTTCTATAAATATAGAGTATATTGGAATAAACAAAATATGATAACCCCAAATAAAACTAAATATCAATTAGTAATGACGAGGGATAATAAAAGGCATCTTGCTCAGATTATCAAAAATCATATTAGAGATTATAGAGAATTATGATTACAAAATTAACTTCAATTAAAACGGTAATTGCTAAGATAATTGCTGATCTAGATTTGAAAGAAGATGACATGAGAATAAGTGACATCAGATCTTGGTGTGGAGAAGCAATTGAAAAGATTGGTGCTGTTACACAATTTATTCCAAAAGTATCTGGTCAAGATGGTACTCCAATTACTAAATTGTGTGGGTATCAAGCATCATTACCATGTGATCTTCATCAATTGCATCAAGTTGCATACTCTTTTAATTGTGATGGACCTTGGTTTCCTATGAGGAAAGCTACAGGTTCATTTGCTGTTTGGGGGCATGGCAAATGCTGTTGCAACTGTGACTGTTATGATGAACTTGGGCACAAAAAGGAATGTAGACACAGCAATTGTTGTGAACATTGCGATCCAAATATGATTGTACAAGAAGATACAATGGTAAATTTAGTAGTAGATATGATTGGTAACATTGATAAAACAGAGGCTTTAGAATTGTTAAACACTAATCAAAATTTACGTACAATCATTTCGAATCTTATAAATGAACGAACATACAATGATGGATTTAATACTGCAAATCCTAGTGGAGGGCTACAATATAGTATTAAACCTGGATTTATAATGTGTAATGTTCCATCAGGTTACTTAAAACTATCCTATAGTGCAATACCTACTGATGAAGATGGATATACTTTAATACCAGATTTAACTTCTTATACTGAAGCTATATACTGGTATGTTACAATGAAACTGAAATACCCTGAGTATTTGAATGGTAAATTAAATAGAGAAGTATACTATGATATTAAAAGATCTTGGAATTTTTATAGAAACCAAGCATATGCTGAAGCATTAATGCCAAATGAAGATGGCATGGAGTCTATTAAAAATAACTGGAATAAAATTGTTCCAGAATTTAGAGATCATAATACTTTTTATTCACATACTGGGGAAAGACAAATAATTTATAACGCAAATGAACGCTACTAGACAAACAAACACATTTGCTGGTGGACTTAACATGGATGTAGACTATTCTGTGTTAAAAGACAACCAGTACATATATGCAGAGAACATTCGAATATTAACGAATGAAGGATCTTCTTTTGCAGCAATGCAGAATATAGAAGGGTTCTTAGCGTGTAGACCTTCTTCAAATTTGTCTGGTGAAACTATCATACATGTTACCACAGTAAGAGATTGGGCGATTGTCTTTACTAAGATTAATGGTACAAATAACAATAATGTATATAGAATTGATTTTTCTAGATCCCAAGAGGAACCAATTGTAACAAAAGTAGTAACTAATAGACCTTTAGATATAGAAGTATCATCTAGCAACGTAGCTGCAATTAGTAGTGTATGTAGATGGGAAGCAAGTAATAATGTAAAAGTATATTGGGCAGATGGTCATTCACAAATTAAAGTAATCAATGTGGATGATGATCACATATCTAGTAATTCATCTATTACTTCGGATACTATAGTAATGCTACCAAAGGCTACATTACCTCCATTTGAATTTAATGGATTTGGAACAGGTAGTTTAGAATCTGGAATGATACAGTACTGTTATCAATTGTTTAAAGTAAGAGGTACAGAGTCTGCAATATCTCCACTTACCCCTCTTTATCATTTGAGTGATGGGGATCAAAAAACTAATTACAATGCTGTAAAAGGAAGTTCTAAAGGACAAAATACTGGTAAGTCCATAAAGTTACAAGTAAGAAATAATAGCACTGGATTTGATAGGGTTAGAATAATATCTTTATTTTATAAGGCAAAGAATGAAGTACCTGTAATATCCATAGTAGATGATATAACTATAGGCAGTGGTTCTGTAATAAACTATGAAGATAAAGGTGGTAGTTTAGTATCAGAACTAAGCATTGATGAATTTAATTCATTAGCTAATTATACGTTTACACCTGAGGTAATAGAATCTAAAGATAATAGATTATTTGCTGCTAATCTTACTGAGGAAACGTGGGATGTAGAATATGATGCCAGAGCATTTAGAGCTAATTCTTCTGGCAATGTATTATTGTTATCTAACTCTGGTTCTTCATTAAACTTTGCTTTATCTGCATTAACTACTACAAATATACCTAAAGATCATGATTGTATATGCCCATTTAATGTAGATGGTAGTGCATACAAATACACTACTTCTCCAACAGGAGGATATATACAAGGTGGTAAAGGTAAGAATATTTCTTATAGGTTTATTACTACAGACTTATTAGAAGATGGATCTACTACATCAAGAGGAATGGTAAATGAAGAATTTACATTTAATGCCTCATCAAGATCACTTACTAGTTTAGGTATTAACTATGAAGGTAATGATAAATCAAATACAATAAGTTTATCATCTGGTAACAAAATACCAAACTATTCTAATGCCGAAATAGAGTCCAAAGTAAAAGGATATATGAGGGATGAGATTTATAGATTTGGTATAGTATTGTATAATAAGCAAGGTTTGGCATCACCGGTACATTGGATAGGTGATATAAGAATGCCATCTAATAAAGATTCTGGTTATAAGTTTTTTACTTCCAATGAGGCTAGTGATTATGGATCTAATTTATCAGTTGTTACTAAACCTCTTGGTATTGAATTTGAAGTAAAGAATTTACCATCAGACGTAGTAAGATATGAGATAGTTAGATGCGAAAGAACTCTATCTGATAGAACTATATTAGCTCAAGGAGTAGTAAGTTGCATTACGAATTATGATAGAGATTCTAACATCTTAACACCATTCCCATATCTAGCTTATTCAAATAAGCATGGCTATTATGCAAAGACCCACAATAATGGAGATTTCCAATATACCTTTAACTTGTCAGATACACAATCTAACAATTATTTCATGTTTGTATCTCCAGAAATAGCAGTCAACAGAGAAAATGCTGATGCATTAATTGATAAGTTTCAAACAGTTGAAAAGGTAGGATATATGACATCTCCTATTACTGCGGATGGTGACTGGGGTATTACAGATGGATCTCTAAAAGTATTAGCAAATGCTAAATCTATAAAGTATGATGGTACTACAATAAAACCAACCAAAACATTAGGAGGTCAGTCTAGTAATGGTTATGTTGCTAATGGAGCAATAGTAATAAACAATGATGATTTCTATTCAGCATTACTTGCTAAATACTATGGTTTATATGTTGAAAATGGTGTTCAATCTGCTGCAGTAGAAAGTGCAAAATATGCAGGGCCAAGCAGTCCTTGGTTAACAAATGGTGATCAACCTTGGTATAATGCTGAAGCAGTGACTATTGGTGACAAAGTTTATTATAACTGGGTGTGGGATAATATTAGAACTGCAGGAGATGGTGAAGTAGATAAGACTGATGCAAATAATGTTAGAAAATATGGTCCACATGGGATTTGTGCTATATTCAAAAGTGATAACATGATCTCTAACATATCTTTAGCATCAGGATCTTCAAGTGCTAGATATTTAAATGCAGTAGCATTATGTAATATTAAACAAAGTGTAAATGCTTATGGTGGTAATTCCTACTCTGCTGTACAGAATTCTGTGTATATTACTACAGGAGCTAGTGCTGAATCTAGTGTTTCCACAGTGTTGTGTTATGGTGGCGATACTTATTTAAATATATTTGATTATAATAACTGTATGTTTAGTTACAATACAGATGATTATTATAATAATAAATCAAATAGATTATTCTTAGGTGCGTTCATACCGTGTGAATCAAGTGTTAATTTAGCATTAACTCATGCTGACTCATCTATAAATAGAACTTATCAAGCTGGTGATGGATATGCTAATCATTTCGTAGAAGATGATATAGTTACTGTTGGTGATTTATATACTCAGAACACTCCATCATATGCATATAATGATGCTTACTCTGCTCAACCTAATGCAAAAAAGTTTGTAGCTAAATCTATTTACAATATAGATAATCTATTAACAGATACTCGTATCATATCTTCAGAGCTTAAAACAAATAATGAAGTTACTGATTCATGGACAAAATTCAAAGTAGCCAATTATCTTGATGTAGATACTAGATTTGGACCAATTAATGATATGAAGTTATTTAAAAACAATTTAGTATTCTGGCAAACAGACGCTTTTGGCACAGTTGCAGTAAATGAACGTTCTATTATAACTGATAATAACCCAGGTGCTCTTACTCTAGGTATTGGTGGTATACTAGATAGATATGACTACTTTACCACAATGAATGGTGAAAGTCCTAACCAGTTAAGAGCAAACACTCAATCAGATAGTACTGTATACTGGTATGATAGTAAACGTAATGAGATATGTGGGTTTAATGGTCAATTACAAACAGTATCTAAATTAAAAGGAGTTCAATCTTATTTGAATAAGAATAAAGACTTGTTTAAAAAAGATCCTATTGCAGTTTATGATAAGAAATATAATGAAGTTCTGTTTACTCTAGGAGATAAAACATTAGCGTTTAATGAACAACTAGGAGTATTTACTTCATTTTATAACTATAATCCAGACTATTACGCAGAGTTTAGTGATAAACTATATTTATTTAAATCATTGAAACTGTTTAAATATAATGGTGGTGAACAAGCTGATTTAGATTCTGACAAAGCAAAGGTATCTGAAATAGAATTTGTAGTTAACAAAGATTATCCACAAACCAAAACATTTGATAATGTTGAATATAGTGGTGATTTTACTACAGATACTAATTTTGATTTGATCTTATTTACTACAAAAAGACAGACTAGTGAAACATTAACTAGTGAAGATATTGATTACAGGGAGGATACTTATAAATTTGCAATCCCTCGTAATTCTTTGAAGCTTAATGAAGTAGAACAACTGGCTAACAAATCATACAAAGATAGGATGAAAGGAAAATATCTTATCTGTAATTATAAGTATGATTGTAATGGTGGTAATGAATTTAAAGTACCATATATTAGCACAGCTTATAGATACTCAATGATATAATATGAAAAAGAAAAACAATAAAAAGACTATACCAGCATATGCGTTTGGCATGGATCAGTTGTCAAACTACCTTGGTGGAGCTAATGTATTTGGCTCTGCCATTTCTGGTTTATCAGAAGAAGGTTCAACAGGTGATGTTGCAGGTAGTACTATTGGCAGTGCAGCTTCGTTAGCCGGTGCTGGTCTCACTGTAGGTGGTCCTATTGGCGCCGCTGTTGGTGGTGGATTAGGATTGGTAAGTGGACTTATTGGTTCAATTAAACGCAAAAAGCAAATGCAAGCATTACGACGCAGAAAGGAAACCCTCAACAAGACCAAAATAGGTATGAATGCTGCAGCTGAAACTGAAGGGGAATATTGGGATAATAATGATCTTGCATATACATTTGAGAATGGTGGAATACTCCCAGACTTAGCGTACTTGGACAATAACGAAGTGGTCAGAGATGACTCTGGTAATATTGTTCAAGTTCCAAACACACAACCTGGCACAGATAATCATCTAGTGGATGCATCTACTTTAGAATCTGTATTATCTGACAAGATTAAAAGACCAGGTACAAATCGTACATTTGCTAAGGAAGGACAAATATTATCTAAAATGACAAAACCTAGCAAAGGCAAAGATATATTTGCTGAAAATACAAACAGATTAAATAAAATAAATGCTAACAAAGCTTATAATAAATTGTTAGCAGAACAAGAAGCCGTTAAAGCTGCAAAGGGTGTTAAGCCCAAAGTAAAAGGAATACCTGCATATGCAGATGGTAAAGGTAAAACTGTAGACGATGTTAGAAGTAAGATGAATGCAGATACATACGCTGCATATTCTGATTTCTTCGATGAACTCGGTACAGGATTAAATAAATTTGGTGAAGCATTGGGGTATTTTCCAAAACGCATATTTGGTCCTCTTATAAATAACAAGGGTATAACTGACGCTGTAAAATCTGCAAGAGATACAAAGCCTTCTGTCACTTCTACCAATTACACTGGTGACTCCAACGTTGGTAAAGTATTTAACAGAAGTACATCTATGAATCCTTTATCAATTGGCTCTCCTACTACTGGTGCTTGGTTTTCATATCCAACACAAATGATAGATGCAATCACATATGCAAACGATGAACCAATCGCTGTTGATATACCTCTTTTACCGATTGAATCTGAACCAACTTTAACAAACACGTACACAAATGCATCGAATAAACAAGTTACAAAAACCCCTAGTACTACTGGTTCTGTAACCACCAAACAGACAACCAAACCTAACATTACTAAAGCTACTACTCAAAGATTATCTGAACCAACAATACCACTAGTAAACACTAGTATGGCAATAGATTGGGAGGATATTGTTACTCCAGTAAATATACCAACGTCTGCAGATGAAGCTACTAAGAAACGTGCACTTGGTAAACCAAAAAGTGGTTATTCACCAGATTGGTTATCATTGGCTCCTACAGTGTATAATACTTTACAATCATTAAGAGGACCAGAAGAAGAACCATTAGTATTAAATCCATATGCTGGTGCAGTTAGAAGTACAATGGCTAGACGTAGAATGAATATTGAACCTGTAAGATTAGCTAACAGTAGATCAAGGGCCATTTCAAATTATAACTTAGCAAATATTAATGCTAATACTGGTGCTAATTTAGCAGCAAGAACTCAAGCCGCTGTTGATGAGTATGCTTCTAATGCAAACATGTACGCCACTAAACAAAATGCTGACAATGCTTACTTAGGAGAATACGCAAATACTCTTAATAATTTAGGACAACAATTTGTACAAAGTGAAAATATGTACAACGATCTTAATGCTAGAAACAGAGCTGCTGCTAGAAACTTTGGAGCAACTGCAACTAGTCAACTTGGTAAATGGTCTCAAGTAAATAGACAAATGCAAAATCAATACAATAGGGATCAAATGACACTACCATTCTTAGCTGATTTCTTAAGTCAAGGATTTACTAAAGAACAAGTGGATAATTTATTAACAAGAACTAGAAATAGAGTTTAATATGGTAAATAGATATGATAATCCTGCACAAGCAGAGTTCATAAATACATACGTTCCAATTCCATTTGAACAATTGTATACACTTGGGAAGCAGGCAAAAGAAAATGTAGATCAAGCATTAAAAGATTATTCAACAGCTTTGGATAAATGGGCTGAATTTCAATCTCCATCCGCTGCTGACACAAAAGCATACTATGATGAAACTTATGGTAGAGCTTTGCCTGTGGCTGAAGAATTGTCTAAAAACTTAGACATGATAAAAACTGCAGAAGGTAGATCTAAGATATATTCAGCAATAAACAATGTAGACAGAGCTAAATTAAGTATGCTTCGTCAAAGTGCTGAAGGTTTAAGAGAGAGACAAAAAGTAAATCAACGTCTAATGCTAGAAGGTAAATATAATCCCTTGTGGCACGATGTTGATTTTACTGGTTATAACACACTTACTTCAGGTATTTATAATGATGTATCTCCACTAGGTTATCAATCAATAAAAGATCTTACAGATAAATATGTAAATAATCTTAAAGATAGCTATTTGGGTAGATCCAACGGTTTTATTCATACTGGTGTAACTGGGGATCAAATTAAAAAAATATTGGATGAAAATAAAAGTGGTATACTATCTACTCCTGAGGCTCAAATGCATATGCAAGTGTACTTAAAACAGAACCCTGGAGCAACCGCTGAAGATGCTGCAAATGCTTTTATGGAAAGAGCATATATAGATAATCAAGAATACATTAGAAATAATATTACAGTAGACCCATATGCAATGCAAGCTTTGAAAGAACAACAAGCTTTAAGAGTTGCAGCTACACGAAAAGGAAAAAATGGTGAACAACCAACTGATTATCCAGATGCTTATACTAAATTGTATAATGACGCAGTAGTTCAAGAAAAGCGTCAAATGCAAAATAATCCAAATCTAACTAGAACAAGATCATTTATAGAAGGTCAAGCATCTATGATACAGACTTTGACAGACGCTGCTAATGCTCTAGAATTAGGTGCTATTACTCCAGAAGAATACAACACTATGTATAAGGCATACCAAGAATCTGCATCAAAGAACTACAGTAATGAAGCTATGGCAAATGCTTATGCAGAGGATGTTAGGGATATGTTTGCTAAACAATCTGATATATTCCCAGCTGTTGGAGTAAAACAAGAAAAGTTACCATTGTACTATGATACTGCGTCCAGAGTGTTGAACGAACTTACTTATCCTACTTCAGGATTAGTTATGAACCGTTACAATAAAATAAAATCTTCTAAAGAAGTAGAAATTAACAGTAATGATGCTATAACTAATGGATTTACTATTCCAGATACTAATGGGTTAATATTGTCCACAGACTTTGTAAATAAAGTAATGAAGGTTCCTTCTATGAAATACACTGTTCAGGACAATTCAAGACTTAATAGAAACTTTGCAGAAGACCTAAAATCTGGAGTATTCCAAGATGTTATAAAGGTACCTAGAAACAAAATAATGGTAGGTGAATCCAATGGCCAACCACAATTATTTCAAAGGGTTAGTGTTAAGATACCTATTCAGTCTATAAGAAATGCTAACTATGATGTTGACAGTTTTAAAGAAATGGTTAATAAAACTATGGGTTTAACATCTGAAGTTGGTTTAAGTGTTAAGCCAATAAAAGGTGAAAGTGTGGAAGATGCATGGGGTCACTCTGACACCAGAGGTGGTGCAGCTCTTACTGGAGAATACTTTACATTTGATGCAATGGAACCAATTGATCCACATGGTATGACAAGAATGACTTTTGATCAAGAAGTCAATAAAGAACATGGTGGGTCTAAACTACAAAATGATTTATATGATAGTTCATATAACGAATCATATTCTTCTGATATCGAACTTTATCAAACTATGCTTAATCTGTTACAATAATATATGGAAACATCTATATTAGACAAATACAATGCTGGTTTAATTCCCTCTAAAACCAATGCCACTACTGCCGCTATACGGCAAGTAAATGCACAGCATTCCCCTTTAACAAAAATTAAAACAGGGTACGATCGTGAATTGGAACAAACTCCAATTGATGATTATGAAGAAATGTATCTATTGGACAAAGAAAATCCAGAGGAAACTCTTAAAGATAAGAGCTACTTAAAAGATGCATGGACCACTTTTATGAATAGTAGAGATCAAATCAATCTAATGTCGGAAAGAGCTAAATTAGCTAAGGATATAAATCCCGTATTAGATGATATTGATTATGAATTGAATTTTCTTAGTGATAAGCAAAAGCTTAAAAATCTTGAAAATACTATTCCTACTTTGGATGAGAATTCTGAAGAATACAAAAATGCAATATCTGAATACTTTCAACTCCAAAGAACATTAGCAGATAGACAAGAGCAATACGATAGCATCTTGTCTAAATATGGTGAAAAAGAAGGTGATAACATTGATGCGAGAATTGAATATCTAAGTAATTCTAGAAAATCGTGGGAAGAAGAAAGATCTAAAGTAAATGAAGAAATAAATAATATATACTCTAACTTACGAGAAAGATCTGAAAATTATACACCGTCTTCTGAATTTAGAATAAAAGAACAAAGAGCTCAAGATAAACCTTGGTATTCCCCAGATTATTTCTTATACGCTGGTCCAGGTTTAATAGGTTCTTCTATGGCAACTGTTAATGGTTATATTGCAGATGCTTTAGCTACCGGAGCTTTGTGGTTAGGTAGACACTATGCTACTACTGGAGCATTGAACGCTGTCCCTGGAATTGGTGCTGCATCTAATTTAATTGGGTGGGGTAGTGCAATTGCAGCTACTGCAGCTAGTGTTGCTGGTAATATATACAGTAGACATAGAGAGTCTTTAGCTCAAGTATATGGTGCATATAGATCTAGAATTGAAGATAGTTTAAAGGAACAAGGTATTGACATTAAACAATATGCTGAAATTGGTAGAAACCAGTTAAAACAACAAGACCCCAATATAGATGTTTCTAAGATCTCTGATGATGAGATAATAGATAGAGTTATATCTGGAGAGATAACCATAAATGATGCAACTCTAGTAAATGCCAAAAGATCCTTAAAAGATGGATTAGAAAGAGTTTATGATAACAACATGGCATTATCTGCTATGGATGTTGCTCAATCTGCTTTAGTATTTGCACCTCTTGGCAAAGCTATGGGTAAAATAATAACAGCTCCAATTAAAACTGCTTTAAACCCATTGTTAAAAACAGGTACGAAATTAAGCGAAGCTGCAGCAAGTAAATATAACAAACTTATAGACGCTTATACTGGGTTTAATGCTAGACTTGCATACAATTCCCCAGTAAAAAATGCTAGTCTGCAAGCTGCCAAAGCACTTGGTAGATTGGGTTTTTCTGCTACTGGAGAAGCGTTTGAAGAAGCCAATCAAGATGTATTTGATTATGATTATATTTCTGGTAAGTATGATGGAAAGTCTAGCAGTATTTTTCAATCTTTAATGGGCTTAGCTGATGCAAATTACCGTACTGTAAAAATATTATCTGGTATAGATACTGAATCTGAATTAGCAAATGATCCACAATTTTGGAATGATGTAAAAGGGGGGTTTGCATTAGGTTTGTACATGGGGGGACCTACGATTGCTTATCATTCTGGATTGAAAACTTACAAAGATATGACTGCCAATTCTTTTGTAAGAGACGTAGTTGCAGATCACATTGGTAAAAAAGATGCGATGATCAAAGCTATGTCATACTCTGAAATGGCAAATAAAAAGTTGAATTATCAACAGAATGTACTTGATGTACTTGAAAATTATAAGTATAATTTGCCAGAAGGTATTACTGAACAAGATTTAAATGATGAAATAGCTACTGCAAATAACATTTTCAGTTTATCTAAATCTAAAGTAAACCAAAATATTGGTAAGACTATTGGATACAATCCTGGAACTACTGAATATAATACTTTAATTGGATTGCAACACTTGGCTACAATAGATGCACAAGAAGCGCTTGACAATGCCAATCAAGCACAAGAGGCAGACAATGCTTTCTATACTACTTTGGAAAATGATCAAATGTTAAATCATTATTCTCCAGAAGAGAAGCTTACTGCTGTTGCATTAACTAAGTTAAACATTCAAAAGCAAGCATTAGAACAGTTAAAAACAGCACTCGAATCTAAGCCAGAAGAAAATCAACAAAAGTTTGGTATAACGAATGAGTCAAATGCTGTTGGTAAATCTATTTCAAAAGAAATACCTAATATATTAAAAGACATAGATGCTAAACTAAATCAATTATCAGAAGGTACTAGATTCAGTTCAAACTTCATAGCCACTCCAAATTTGGTTAACAAAGGTATTGATAGTTATGTCAACACAATGATTGCAAATCATGACCTTTTGGTAGCTGAGCATAAGATGAATGAAATATTCGGCAATACTTTGGAAGATGGCAAACTTATAAACTTCAACAACGCTTCTAATGAATCAAAAAAGAATATAGGTAAAAAGATAAAAGAAAGAATTGATAATTATATAAACAATTCAGATGAATCATCAAAGATAGTAGAAGAAAATGCAAAAGATGTTGTTGAAACAGAAGCTGCAAAAGAAATGTCTAGAGAAGCAGCTAATCAAAGTGATAATCAACAACCTATTACTAACAACGAAACTCAAGTAGATAATCAAGTAGCTACTGAAGTAGAGCAAGAAAAGGCAACGTCTCCAAAAACTCCTATTATGGATGACAGGGCTACTTCTGACATTGATACTAAAATACCAGTAGTAGAGAAGGAAGTAAAAGAAGATGAAGAATTTCCTACTAAAGGATTAGAAGAGTTAAGTAAGGAGTTTGAAGAAACCTTAGCCAAAGTAAAAGAAAAAAAACAAGAAGATACTGAAAGGAAACCTAAACCTGAGCCTAAACCAGTTGTTGAAACTCAAGAAGACGAAGAGGATGAAATAGAATTTGAGCGAGCTGATGAAAAAGCTCTGATAGATCTTGCAAATTCTGAAGCTGTTTCAGATGAGGATGATAAAAAAGTATCTGAAACTTATGAAACTTCTAATCCTGAAGTAACTGAAGAATCTCAAGTAAAATGGGCCCGTAAGAAGATTGCTACAGAATCTAAAATGAACAAAAGAGCAGATATGGACTCTGAGACTAGAGATTTGGATGAATCTTTAGAAATTGAAGAAATGGTACAAGATAAAGTATCTCATACACTGTTCTTTAATCCTGATGCTACAACGTCTATTTATCCTGGTACCAAGCCAGGCAAGGAATTAGCAGAGAGAATAAAAGATCCAAACTTTTTTAATGATAGTTTCTGTGAGTTTGTTATAAATAAAGATTATACAGAAAAGGGGCATAAACCATATAAAGAAAATGATCCTAGTACATATGATTCTGCATCTATAATAATGTTAATTCATCATGGCACTGGCGATTATGCAATGGCTTTGAAAACTCCTTCTGGAGCTAGAACTTTCTTAGCAGCAAAATTAGCTAGCATACCTAAAGAAAGGCTTACAGAAGAGGATATTAATCTTATTAATAATGCTAATGATTTATCTATAGCAGATTTACGTAGATTTAGAAATGCAGTAATTTCTACAATAGAGTCTGCAACAAATGATGAAGCTGTAGTACCTAGCACAATAGTTAGAACTAAAGGAATACCTAATGTTGTTAGAAAAGATGGTAGAGCTGTATTCAGACCAATACACGAAGTAAAAGGCTTACAGATACCAACAGAAATTACTGATATTACTCCAGAAAATGTAACATTTGGTATAAGTGATGGTATTGTAAAAGATTCCGATATAATAGGAGCCAATGGTGAAATGTTGCCAGGTAAAGGGGGTAGTGGACAATTATTTATTTATCCACCAAAATCTAGTACTTTATCAAATCAAATGTTGCCATTACAATTAACTCTTCAAAGATTTGACAGGAAGCAAGCTGAGTTTTTAGCTGACTTGTTAATCAATTATGGCACTAATACTAACTCTGAATACAGAGATACAGGAATTATTGCTGGAGAATTAATTGACTTTATGGTTAGATTTGGAGATGCTACCAAAGTAACCACTGCAGATAAAACATTTGATTGGTTAAAAGAAAAGCAATTGTATATTGATGATAAATCCAATCTAATAGTTGGTGAAAAAACATTCAATATAGGCAATTTATCTACTCAGGATAAAAAAGACATAGTTGAAGCTTTAATGGGATTCCATTGGCGTGTAGCTAGAAAGAATTTTTTCAGCCCAATAAAAGAAGCATTACCTTCTGTATATGATTATTTTAACAATAATTCTGTTGATTTGCTTGATGTCATTCCAGGTATATCTCTTACTAAGGATGATTTCATTTCTTCTACCCCAGTTTATACTATGGGTGTGTTAGAAAAAGCTGGTATAATAAGAAGTGACTTAGATGATCAACTATTTAAAGATTCTTTCGCATATGCTGAAGATGTTCAAAAGATACCAAGAAAGATCAATAATCCTGAAGTAAAAGAAGCTGTTGAAAATAAAGCCAGTTCGTTACCAAATATTCCTAGCACCCCAGAACCACAGACAGAGGTTACTGAAGATGTTACGACTTCTGAAGTTACAACTAAAGATGATTCTTACATAAAGGAAATAACTAATGATGGAGAAATAGATCCTTTGAGTTTGGGAATTGATGAAGATTTTGATGTACCTTTTCGTAAAGTTGCAGGAAATATATCAGAAGTAGTAACTCCAGAGGAAATTCAATGGTTTAGAAATAAATTAGGATTACCAGAAGATTCTTTACATATTGTTGAAGATGCTATTGCACTTGGTGGGAATGAGTATGCTATGGGTCTTGTTAGAAAAGATTCTACTATACTGTGGAAAGGTGCAGAACGTGGTACATTGTATCATGAAGCATTCCATAGAGTATCATTATTAACTATTTCTCCAAAGGAAAGAAAGAAAATTTATGAATTCTATAGAAATAGAACTGGTTTTGTTGGAAGTGATAAACAAGTAGAAGAAGCTTTAGCAGAAGACTTTAGGCAGTATATGCTGAATAAAGTAGATCCTGAATTAAATCTTCTTAAAAGAGCTTGGAAAGCTATTAAGAATTTCATAAGTAAATGGGTTTGGAGAACCGATACTAGTATTGATAATATTTTTAATAGAATCGATTCTGGTTATTACAATAGATCCAAACAAGATTCGGCTGCTGTAAATGAATTTCTTGCTGCATATAAAGGTGCAGGTGCTCCATTTAAAATAAGAAATCACAAATTTAAAAACATTACTAACACACAATTCAAAGAAACTGTAAATTCACTTGTAGGTGCTTTATTTACATTAAATAACATAAGACTACGTGATGATTTGCAAAATCTTAATTATGGAGTGTTAAAAGCTGCATTAAAACCAGATATAACAGCTAAATTAGTTGAAAAAGGAACTATTACTAAGGAACAAGGAGAAGTTAGAGATGAAATCTACAATACGTTCGATACTGTATTTAAACCTGAAATCATAAATAAATTAAACGAGTATCAAATAAGAGCAGTAGATAAACAAGAAAACATTGATGCAGAAATTGATGAAAAAGCAGTTGGTAATAGCGTAGGAGATCAAATGGCTAACTACATTCAAGAACAACTGTCTGTTTCAGTTAAAGATAATGCTCTTGCATCTATAAAAATTTTCATTGCGACAATGCCTAGAACAGAATTTGTAATGAAACAAAAAACAAATCCTGATGGCACTGTAACCCAAGTACAGGGTGTTGCTGTAATAAAGAGCCCTGTTACAGGTTTACCTCTAATGGTAGATTTTGATAAATCTTGGAATACTATTATTAATGAGATCCACTCTGAAAACACATTCAAAGGGATGATGGACAAGAGTGCAAAACTTGCTAAAGTAGCACCGTTATTTAAAACTCTGTATAACGAGTTATACAAGGTTACAAACGAATACGTGCAGAAGAAAGGTATTCAAGAGGATGAAGCTCAAAAAATAGCAAGAGAGAACTTACAAACTCAGTTTAGAAATACGTTCCGTAAAGCTAGACATAAGTTAGTTGGTATTTTATCAGAAAAAGTTGAAGATGAAAATGGTAATGAACAAACTAACTTATATGTTAAAGATGAAAATGCAAATAAGGTATCTAAAAACATATTAGAAGGTTGGAACTATAGTTTAATAACAAATGGAAGCGTATTAGACACTTCTGATAACTTATTCAAAGCAAAAGTTAGTGAATCTGAAGAATTCATAGCTAGAGAAATCAACAATGAGTTTAATAAAATAATAAAGGTTGTAGAGAAATATAAAACTACACCTAACAAAAAATTAGTAAATGGTCAAACTTACAAAGAATATGTACCAGAAAAGCTAATTACTATTAAGAATAAGATAGTTGATTTACTCAATAAAGTTGGAGTAGGAATTGATTTAGAGTCACTAAATTCTTTCCTTACTAAGGAATATTACAATTCAGATCCTACTGAAGCATTAGTTTCAATGTTATCAGATAGATCCAATAAGAGTATATACTTCTTCTTTAATTCCAAAGTAAAGGACTTGGCAAAAATTCAAGAAAGTGGTGTAATTCCTGGTCAATACAATAGAAGTATTACAAAGTATTATGCTGATTCTAAATTCTTAGGAAGACTTGCTGAGACATATGCAATGTTGCATCCTTCTTCTGATGAATTATCAGTATTAGCTACTGATGGTAAATTGTTATATCCTATATCAGAACACAATTATTTGTCTGATATGGTTCAAAGATT
>ERZ779904.124-NODE-124-length-32785-cov-3.37296_pt1 | contig 32785 bp, 41 predicted proteins | sample MGYA00511549_ERZ779904 | MGnify/ENA primary metagenome ERZ779904 (study PRJEB29588, sample SAMEA2151391) | human gut metagenome | biome: human gut; feature: human-associated habitat; material: faeces | place: Denmark | collected 2008/2010 ...
TACTGAACGCCATCACCGTAGTCTATCGTCATTACATAGCGGTCTGCGCCGTCTACTGTCAGCCCTTCGACCGACACGGGTCTAGCGTTCGTTTCGCCGACGTAGCCCAGCAGGGCTGTGTTCAGTGTTACGTCATAATCTGCATTTAATGTTATCGTCATTTAATCACCCCTCTTTACTCTATTGCAATATAATCAACATAGTATGTTCCTGTTGGAACGGTTTCCAATGTTGGCCCGTTATTAGCTCCCATGCAGACACTCATATAGTATGACGTTCCTGACCCATAAACGTGGGTGCAGTAGTTCTGATATGGTGTTGGTGTGTCTGTCTGCCGTAGCGTTGCTATTACCTGTTTAGGCGCAAAGGTCAGTCCAAGCGGTATCTGCATCAATGGATTCGCTTTCGTCATCTTGTATTCCACAGTGCCATAGTGTATCTTGCCGGCTCGGCTCAGTATCTCATCGATTTCCTCGCCTGCGTGTTGCATAGGATAGTCGTTGATATCTTGCGCCAATGTCAAATTTTCATCAGCCATTATCTCGCCCCCCTTAAAGCTGTTCTTCTACCGACAGACCTACCGCAGAAATATCAGCACTCAGTCCGCCGTCAAAAGTAAATTCTAAATTTGTTATTGGTATGTCATAGCTGTCTGCACCGTTGGTGTAGGTCACCACGTCACCTATGTCGAAACGTGGGTCACCAAGTCTGTGGTATAGCTCAGTGGTGTACCACGAAAATCCACCTATCCTGCGCCACAGAGATTGTAGCAAAGACTCTGTCATGTATGGATTTTCAAACTCTAAAACTCTACCCTGCGTTGTATCTGTCACACCAAGCGACAGCGTTACATCATCACTCACTTTGCAGATAATGCCCACGATAGCGTTCTGCCTTTCAGACAGTGTTGGCAGGTCTATTGTGTTGTTATCCAATGTTTTCACGCTCTTGCCATACCACTTTCGGACGTATTTTCCGTACCTGTCAACATACCCGAACTGCCCCTGCGCAGAAGCCAGATAGGACAGCACCTGGCGCATGGTCACGTCTTTTGGCACGGAGCTGACCTTGAAGTAAAAGTATTTTGAGTACAACACCTTGCCGTTCTTATCTATCAACCTTCTGCCGTTCTTGTCACGCAGTAGTCGCACCTCTGTGTAATCATTTCCATTCTGCAAACCAAGCTGTCTGCATATGTCGTCTTCAACGGCTTTATTCCAGTTCGGCATAGGTATGTGAGGTACATATGACTTATCCGAAAAGTACAGCCTGTCCGCCATTGTCAGCTGAACACTGCCACCCGACTTTTTCGACTTAACGCAGGTAAAACGTCCCATTGGTACCTTTTCGTCTGAAAGTATGCCGCTAGTTTCGTAGTCTACGAGATATAGATATGTGTCATACTCTTTGCCGAGAAACGCTGTTTCAGTGTCACTTATGGTCATGTTCCACGATTGTGAACATACTGCGCCTAGTTCGATGTCGTCTGAAAGTGATGTTGCCTGCATGGAGCTATCAGCTGACATAATGCTGTCGCCTGATATAATGCCCTCTGCATTCTCTATCCACAGCCGCCAAGTACGGCAATAGCTCTCGATACGCTGTGCCACAAGCTCCCCTGTTTTGTACATTCAAACGCCCCCTTACTGCATTATCAAGTCCACCGCAACGCCTTTGCAGAACTGCTTGTTCTCATCCCAGCCGAAAACCTCATAGGTGGGGTCGCCTGCATAAACGTCAAAAGTGCTTTCCTGAAATGTCTCATCAAGGAGCGTGATACTGAAAAACGGACTGTCAACGTTGGAGATATACTCATTGAGTTTGGCCGTCTCCTCGCCTGTGAGATGATACCATTTCAGCGTGACAGTTTTCTTTATGGCTCTTATATCGCCCACCATTTTGCAGTTAGCCGTTCGCCCTGCATTGTTCGACCATATCTTGTTATTTGTAAAACTGACTTCCGCAGGTGTGGCGACCCTTTCGCTGCCGAATATAAGTCCTCTGCTTTTCATTTTCTGCACCTCCTATGCCCTTATTGGCGACCTGCCGTTGCGCTTGATATAGTCGTTGATATCATCAATAACTATCTGTGTGATAGTCCTGCCGTTGAGAGTCAGCGGTATGGTAACGCTTATCTTCTGATTTCCGCCTGCTCCGCCGTAAGACACAAGAGCCTGCAAAACAGCCTGTGTGATAGTATCAAGCGGTGCCTCGATATTCGTACCACGCTTCTGATCGCCCAGAACTGCAAGGAATTCAGAGTTCGGCGGTATTACTGCACCTTGGGCAAGTTTGGGTATTTCGGGGATATCAATTTGGCTTAGGTCAAAGCCAAATGTCTGACCGCCAAGATCACCGGGAAGCCAATCAGGTGTTGTGAAGCTCAGCTCGTTTATGCCGTCGATTATCCAATTCAAAGCGTCCTCAACTGCACCTGTCAGACCATTTATAAGCCCGATTATCAAATTAATAGGTGTTTTTGCTATGTCAACAAGTGCGTCCCATACACCTTTGAAAATCTTCTTTACACCCTGCCAAGCTTTTTTCCAATCACCGGTGAACACTCCCGCTATGAACAGCACAACGCCTTTAAGTGCTGAAATGATGTTCTTCACGGCGTCAATTATATTGCTTATGACATTGCCTACTGTCTTTATTATCTTGCCAAGCACACTGCTGACTATCGGTCCAAGTATGCTCACAAGCCAGTTCACAACAGGTGCTATGGCTTTGTTGTAAATGCTCAGAACGCTTGTGATAAGTGTTCCAACAAAGTCGAGAAACTCATCAAGCAAAGGTTTCAAGTGCTCCGTCCAAACGCTGTCAGCAACGTCCATGAGCTTGTCAAACACAGGTTTCAAGACCGTTTCCCACAGGTTGAGAAATATGTTCTTTGTGGTGGTTATACCCTCTTTTATGCCGTCAAATATAGGCTGTCCCCATTCGTTCCAAAAGTCTGAAATGCTCTGCCAAGTATCGCACCACAGTGTTTTTAAGGCGTTTAACACAGGCTGTGCAACGCCGTTCCACAAGGTATCGAAGATCTCTTTTATGTTGTCAAACAGTACGCCTAGCGTGTTCCATACCTGCGTGCCAAAATCCGCCATTAGGGGTAATCCTACAGTGAAAAAGTTTTGCAGTATAGGGAACACTGCCACATTCCAGATATCAGAAAACACCTTATTGAAACTGTCAAAAAGTCCTATGCCTATCTTGCCAAGCGTGCTGAAAGCGGTCTGCATAAGCGGTGTAAAATCGTTTATAAAATAAGCTTTGAGCGGTTCGGAAAGCGACATTATATCACTGAAAACTCCGCCGAGTATCTGAGCAAGTTCAATGCTCTCTCTTTCAAGTCCGCTCCATATATCATCGAAAATAGGCTTAAAATTCTTATCAAGATAGTCTGCAAGCTTTTCAAACTGAGTTCTTACTGATTTGAAAAAGTCAGACAGCTTTTTATCAGCCTTTCCCGTATCCACCTCAACGCTAGTCCCGGAAGGCTGCATTATCTCCCCAGCTCCGCTGACCCCAGTGCTGTCTGACTTGCTCTCATCATTCAGCTTGTTCATCTGGTCAAAGCTTGCAAGAGAGCCTTCCTGTGCCTCCTGAGCCTGTTGTGCATTGTCGGCTATATCGCTGTAATTATCAGCCGCCTGAGAGGTGCTTTTCACTATGTTTTGAGCCTCGTCTGCACTGTTGCTTAGTTCAAAGCCGAACGCCTCTGAAAGTGCCCTCGCTGCCCCCTGTGCCAAAGCTATGAGCTGTGAAAGCAGACTGTTTATCGCCTTGACAGCAGGCAGAAGAACGTTCATCAGCACAGTGCCGATAGTCGCTCCGAACTCTTTCCATTGCTCAGAGAGTATTCTAGTTTGGTTTGCCCAGCTGTCAGAAGTCTTTGCAAAGTCCCCCTGAGCAAGAGCCGTTTGCGACATAACGTAATTGTATCTCAGCTGGACTTTTTCAGCCTGAGACATATCAGCAGTTGATTTCGTGATACCCTTTGAAAGCGCATATGCCTGCAAGTTGGCGTCCGTCATAACGATACCGAACTGTTTGAGGGTCTCAGTTTCCCCTGTGAATATCGATTTCAGAGCCGTGCTTGCCACGTCCTGACCGACATTATAAAATGACGCCATATCCGCAGACAGCCCTGTAAGAGCCATAGCCATATCGCTTGCACTGTCATTGGCAAGCCCCATTCCTGCCGCCATAGCCATGAAGTTTGAGCCCGTCTGCTTTGCGGTAAGCTTTGAAATGCCGTAGGTCTTAACAGCCGTGTCAGCGAAGTCCTCCATTTTCTGCTTTGATTCACCGAAAGCCGTGTCAACAACGTTCTGAACTTCCGCAAGGTCTGAGGCTGTTTCTATGGATTGTCTGCCGAAGTCCACAAGCTTCTTGACGGAGAATGCTGCCGTCACAGCCATTGCAAGGCTTTTAAGCTTTGGCTTGATATCCCCCACCATATCGGAAAGACTTTTCAAGCCCTTTTCAAAGCCCTCTTTGTTTATGTTGGTGTCAAAATTCAAGCACCCGTCAGCCATTGTCATTCACCTCCCGTCAGTTGTTTCAGAAACTCTTTGTCCTCGTTTTCAGCCCTCTGCTCTTCTGCTGAGAGCTTTCGTTTAAGGTCTATCATATTGCGGTGGTTTCTGTAAAACTCCTGCTCGTATTTTTCAAGCTTTTTGCCCTTGTTAAGCTTTTGCCGTATGCCTATAACAGACGAAAAAAGCCCCTCGCCTATCTCGTTGAAATAGCCGAGAAAAGTCCACCAATGAAGATATTTTACCGTCCTCGTTTCAAAGCCTGCCGCCTTGTTCACCGCAGGAAAAATAATACTCTCGTCCTGCTCCCAGTCAATAGTCTTCGCAGGCTGAACGCTCTCCTGCGGAACATCTCCACCGCCAACAAACCAATAAGCCTTGTTGACAGCCTCCTGCAAATGCTCTCGTGGGATATCCTCAGCGTAAAGGCATTTAAGACACACATAGCACTTTTCACGCTCGTCAAGTTCAGGGTCTGCAAAGGCTGAATATATCCGCAGGATTACTCGAAAATCCGAGTGTATGGCATACTCTTTGCCGCCTATTTCAAGGGCTGTTGGCAAACTGCCTATCATTTCAGCAGCTCCCTGAGCAGAGCCTTTTTGTCCTCGTCAGAAAGCTCCGCCACGTTGACCGCAGGCTGAGCAATATGTTGATGAGCGATAACAGGTGCGGTGTACTTCTCCGCCTTTTCTTCGAGCTTTATCTGAGCAGCCGTCTGCGCTGACTTTATCTCCTGCACCACCACAATAAGAAGCGCTTCAAGGAAGTTCACAAGCACAGGCTTGCCGTTTGAAGCCACAGAGAACACGTTCACGCTTCCGAGCGCCGCCGTACACACATCGCTTCCAAATATGACATTGACCATTTCTCTTGCACGCTGGTCATACTCTTTGAGAAGCTGAGTTTTATCCTCTTTTTTCTCACGTTCTGACACTTCTTCTGCGATATTGTCAGCCTTGTTCATAGCGTCCTGTATCCTTGTGATGATACCAACGTCTGACACGTTTATCCTTATCACTCTGTTCTCGTCGCCGTTGATAGCGTACTCTTTGTAATTGCCACTGTTAAAATCTATTGACTGCATTGACATTTCTATCGTCCTTTCTGTATTATGGCAAACAAAAAGCACTCCGCTCTGAACGAAGTGCTTTCATATGTTTGTCATATAATTTATTCTTCCGTAGTCTTTGCAAACGTTGGCACGCCTGCCGCAAAGGTGACAGAGCCTTTCACTCTGTTTCCTGCAAAGGTGCAGTTGAACGGGATATTTACGCCCCCCTGTGGTCCGCCATAAGACTGCGGCTTGACTATGACATCTTCCGTCCATGCGTCATACGCACCCGTGGTCTTGTCAACGATGACCTCGAGAACACTTGTCTTGCAGGCGTCGCCCGTAAGACGATTCATCATGATATCTTTAAGCTTCTCGTAAAGTGCGTCACCGGGCTTTGCATAGAATGTGTCAAGGTCAAACTCAGGCTCATAGCCGTTGTCCTCAACTGTGGTCTCATCAAGGATATTCTTCTTTGTGGAAGTGTCAGGGTTGAGTGCCACACTTGCGTCCTCAACGTCCTTACCGAGAAGATACCAGCTTGGTGATGAGGCGACCGCTGCGAATGTAGTGTCAAGATAATGCAGAAGATGACTTCTGTTGAGCTTTCCGCTCTTGTATGAATAATCAGGCATATGTTTTCCTCCTTTTATATCTGATACTGTGCCGCTATCTGTAATTGATACTGCACAGTATCGTTTGTGTTTTCGTTTGGTATTGCATATATCATTCCGTTTGCGCAGGTGAGCTTTTCAAGAACGCCTGTCCTTTCCTCGTCCTCTGTTATGGTAGTGAAGGTGGTATCTCGGTGCTTGTCTGCATAGCTTTCAAGCCACATCTGCAATTCAAGCAATACGCCGCTGTTTGACATTCTGTCAAAGTCGTTCATAGACTGATACACAGCATAGAGAATGAAGTTGTGCTGTCTTGTCTGACCACCCAGAATATCAGAGCTTATAAGGCTGTCGCCTGTTGAGGACAAGCCGTAATTTGTTGGCGTATCGTCGGTAAAGTCGATATGGATATCGTTGCAAACCTCCGATATTTTCGGGAATTGCTGCAAGATATCTTTCACAAGCTCGATTATGTTCATTTCGCTTTGCCTCCCATTATCGCCGCCGCTCCTCTGAGTATTTGCTGTTTCTTGTCGGCTTTCATTCGCTCAAACCAAAGCTTACCGGCAAGTGGCTCTTTGAAAGAAGTGCTGTAAACAAGGTCTTTGTCCGTCAGCACTTTCTTTTCTCCATGTCGGGCGTAAGACGAGCCTGTAACAGAGGATACCATAAGCTTGCCGTAATACTGATAGCGTGCATAGGGCACAGTATACTGTATCTTGCCGCTGCCTATTTTTGTGCCTCTCGTGGCAGACTCTCTCAGATTAGTGCTGAGGGTAGGTGTATACTTCACCATATGCCTTATGCACTCAGCGTCAATGAACTTTTGAGCCTTATCAAAGCGTTCTGAATACTTGCCTGCAAAGGACTTATCCCAAGTGATAGCCCTGCTGTCCATAGGCTGACCTATCTTCATTTTACGCTCACCTCCATATGTGGCAGACCGCCGAACATATAATCATCAATGCTCATTACCGTAACAAAGTCATACTCCGCACGGAACTTTTTCATGCTCTCAGATATGCTCTGCGGCGTTTGATTATCGAACTCAAACTCGCATTTTCCTCTCACAAGCATATCCTTTGCAGGGGTTTTCGGTGCATTATCATCATAGAAATACACCCTTGTGCTGTCTGAGGTCTGCATACCGCTTTTCACGATACTTCCCGACTTATTCTCACACCAGTAAACTTTCTCTGCATACTTCCGCACAAATCCCTCTGTCTGCTTGTCGAAAAGATACACCGTGCAATCGCTGTTTGCAAGCATTTACCTCACCCCTCTGTAAAGCAGCCCTGTTCCGCTGAGCCATTTGTACACGATATCGTGAACGGCTCTGTCAGCGTTCTGCCTGCGGATATCTGAGCTTTCATATGACTTTGACCAACCCCCGACGCTTTCGGAAGATACCCCCTGAGTGCCGCCCTCCTGCTCTGCCTTGAAGATATTCTCCGCAAGCTCGCAGCAGCACATTTTCACTTCTTCGGGGATATCGTTCTCGTCAACGTTGTCAAGGGTATATTGCTTCATAAGGCTTGTGGCTTGCATTGCATAGAAGTCAAAAGCGGCAGATATGTCAGGCTCTTTGCCGCAAAGATAAACGCCTATATAATAGCTCTCGCTTGCATATGCTTTCATACTGCCGCACCTCTTTACTTCTTGAATCTTGCAAGCACTACCTTTGACTGGTCTGAGATAGCCACAGTGTAATGCTTGTCAGCAGATATATCTGTGCAGCGCTTTGTGCTTCTTCTCTCTGTTTCAACGTTGGTGTCACGCTTGAGGTAGATAGTCAGAGCTGATGTTTCGTCCTCTGTTTCAGTATCAGCGTTGAGCTTGATGATAGGGCATATGTAGAAAGTGCCAGCCTTGACATCGGCGTTCTTTACAACATAGTCACCCACCTTTGGAGCGTAACCCTCTGCACAAGGCGTTACTGATCCGAGCTTTATCTGTGAAGCAGTTGGTGAAGCTGTGCTGTCCGCAACAACTTCCTTTGCACCCTCTGCATCGCTGTCAACTCTCACATACTGTTCTGGGATAGCCTCGTTAAGTGAAACCTTCTTTGACGGAACGATACGGCAGTTCGCTATTTTGCCTATCTCGCCTGTCATGATCACATTGCCGTCATACTTATCTGCTGAAATGAAGTTCGGGTCCTTTCTAAGCTGTGAGTTCTGATGAGGATTAATAAACATAGCCTTTTCGGTGTTCAGCTCCTCATTGAACTTGTCAACAGCGTCAACAATGCCGCTGTAAGAGATAGCAGAGGCCGAGCCGTCATAGATGAGCTGAGCTTTCATAAGTGCGTCCATGCTGTCTGCGTCCACCTTAGAAGCGATAGACATTGCAAGCTGTGAAGTCGCCTGACCTGCAGGGTTTCCATAGCCGCTGAGAAGTGCTTCATCAGTTATCTCCACCGCTTTCATGGCTTTCTTTACCTTAGCCTGAGTGGAGTCTGTTTCAAGCTTGACAGTTTCGGCTTCAACGCCCTCTGCAACATCAACTGCATCGCCGATATACTTGTACTGCGGCACTGTGATAGTGTCGCCAGGCACGCCAACGAGCGTTCTGTCTATCTTCGCAAAGGGAGATACAGTTATCTTAGACTCTATCTTTGCGTCGATCATATCACTCATTACCTCAGGATCGATAAGGTCGGTGATCTTTGTCTGCTCTGCGAAATACTGCATAGAAATTCTAATGCCATTTGTCATTTTCATAATATCCTATCCTTTCAACTGTTCGTATTTTTCGGGGTCTGTTCGTTTAAGTTCCAACCTCTGCATATACCCCATTTTTGCAAAGGTTTCCTTGCTCACTTCACCTGCGGCAGGCGTCCCTGTGGGAGCAACCGGGTTCTTGATAGGCTCGGAGCTTTCAAAAAGATAATCGTTATCTTTCTTCACGTTCTCGATAGCCGTCTTGATATCCTCAGCCTGATTTTTGGAAGCTTTGAGAGTTTCCACATCAAGCAAAGCTTTAAGAGCCTTGACGTTTCTTGCCTTGCTTGCCGAGATAGCGTTATCAAGGGTAGCGTCAAACTCCATATCAGATATCTTCGCCTGATACTCGGTATCTTTCTTAGCAAGGTCAGCGGTGAGCTGTGCAACTTTGCCGTTAAGCTCCTTGACGTCCACGCCCTCAAATTCTTTGAGAGAGTTCTGTGCGGTATCAAGGCTGTCCTTATAGTTATCACGCTCCACCTCAAGGCGGCTTTTCACCTTTTCAAACTCAGCCACAGTCTTATAATTCTCTGCCACCTGTTTTGTGATGTCCTGTTTCTTGTCATCAGGGATAACGATACCCAGAGTGGCAAGGATCTCAAAAATGTTTTTCATATGTTTGTCCTTTCTACATAGCTTATATACCGCTCTGTCTGCGGTGTGAAAGTCTGACAGTTTAACGTCATATCAAGGACGAAATGGTATGAAAAAAGCACCCGTTAAGGTGCTTAGTTCCGATATTTGATTAGTCCATTGTCTGCCAATCTTCCGACAGCATATCTGCTTGACTTGCAAGCCAGCCAAGTTGTACGCCAGAAGTTCCCACAAACGCTAATGCTTTATTGCCCATATCCTTATGGTTTACATTTGTCACAGTACCATTAGGTGATTTATAACTAACATTAGTGGCAAGCTCAACATACTGTCCTTTGCCGTTCCAGCCTTTTCTTGCTATTTTCTTACCTCTCTTTGCTTCTTCAATTGCCTGTCCGAAATTCATATTTATCCGTCCTTTCTGATTTTGGGTATAAAAATACCGCCTCGCCGTAGCGGAGCGGTAAAGATATCACATAGAAGAAAGCCGCCTTGATCTCTCAAAACGGCTTAACCTGATGCGTAAAATACCATAATTAAAGCAAGTCTAATAACTCAATGAAATAAAACCTAGAATTTCTGCTCTTTTGATCTTTAAATATGACATTTTCTTTTTTTAATATATTAACATACTTTCTCAATGAATTTTTATTTATTCCTGTTTCTCTATTTAGCATATCAATTGTGAAAATAGGATGTTTGAAAATTGCTCTAATTACAATTTCTGAATTTGTTGTATTTATATTGTTTCTCATAGTGCATAGCGTGCTTTCATAGAGTCTATCAAGACTATTCAAAAAAGCAATATCTCTATTTACCTGATTAATGACTGAATTTAAAAAGAATTTGATCCAATCAGTAAAACCTTTAACCGTCAGTGATCTTGTGCCTTGTAAAAACGAGTAATACTTTACCCTATTACGTTCCAATTCTTGACTTAAGAAAAAAAATGGAGATGAAACAACGCCTTGCTTAAATAAATAAATAGGAATTAGAACCCTTCCAACTCTTCCATTACCATCAGGAAATGGATGTATTGTTTCAAACTGAGCATGAATAAGTGCAGCCTTAACTATTGCAGGCAGCTTATCTTCAAACTGATAATCATTATTGATATACCTTTCAAGATTACCCATCCATTGAGGAACATTTGCTGCAATCGGTGGTACATGATCCCCAACTCTATTTTGCTGTGTTCTGAATTTGCCCGGAATAAACCGTGAATTTTTTCTGACATCACCACGCAAAAGTATTTCGTGTATCCTTTTTAACAATTTTATTGTAATAGGATTATCATTTATCTCCTTGCTTGCCATAGACAGAGCTTCGTTATAACGAAGAACCTCTTTTATATCTGGATTTTTAGTCTCCTCTTTTTCCGTATCAGACTCGTAAACTGCATCAATTGTTGTTTGGGTACCCTCAATTTTTGTTGAATAAAGTGACTCAATCCTGATCATATGATTTACTGAATAAGTATATGCGATTTTAGAATGCTCCATCATCTCATTAAATTCGCCTAACTTTGTCGATGCGACAGCAATATCAGAAACGATCTCGTTTAAATCGACATATTCCAAATTGAATGGTAATGCCATTGGTTCAAATGGTATATTCATATTTTATCACTCCTTAAAATATATTATACACCATATAATTGATTTATGCAATACTTTTTTCAAGAAAAATGTTCTATAAATCATTTTGACTATCACATGTATAAAAATACCGCCCGACATTAGTCAAGCGGTAAAATTATCATTTGAAATACTCTGTAAGTTCAACTTCTGAATCAATGTACACAGCGTCAATATAATAACTGTTGTGTACGATTATCTTCTTTCCATTTAATTCATATATCTGCGTTTGTGAGCCGTCAACATCTGTCAGCATATCGGACCGTTCAATGCCTGGGATATGCTTTTCCAATGCCGCACATTGCTTTTCAAAAATTTCTTTGTCCGCAGCCGTGCAAATATTGTATTCATATTTTTTCATTGCTGATCATCCAATCCATACCTTTTATCTACTGATCTTCGTGTTTTTACAGCGGTCTTCAAAGTGTCTGCTATAGCTTCTTCTCTGCTCATGTTTTTTCGTACCATTTTATTTGATACCAAGTCTTCAAAAGAAATGATAGGTTCGGTCTGGTCAAGGGTTTTACGAGCTTTTTGATCTTCCATTAACTCTCTTGCCTGAAAGCGATATTTGTTACGCAGTTCACAAGCTTGCCTTGCCTGTTCTTCAATAGACTTGCTTTTGTCGATAAGCTGAGGGATATTTTTATTATGGTGTCTGTACCACTTTCGCACGTCTATATCAGACATCTTACCTTTCATATCAATTATATCACTATAATCTTTTTGCGTCAAGTCTATCTTGGTTTTTCCCACCCCGATATTCCCCAGTCCGTCGGCGTTCACACGCTCTCTCTGCTGAGGCAGACCCATTGCTTTTGAAAACCTCGTGTACTCCTGGGAAGTGCCACGATATCGGCAGCGTGCGTTGATGATATCTTCCTCATCAGCGCCTGCCTCTTCAAGAAGATGTATCTTCTGTCGCTGGGCTCTCATTGCAGTTTCAAGCTTTCTTTGCCGCTGTAAAGCCTCATACTTTGTGTACTCTTTATCACCGTACTTAACAGGCTTGTTCTCCTCTGCGTTCATCTGTGCAAGCTCCTCGTCTGTGTAGGAACGCTCAGATATGCCGGGGATAAAGGGGTAATAATCGTGATAGCAATTCGCTCCGCACAGACCTGTCACAGTACCAAGACCGCAGATAGTTTCAAGCTCTTTTTTGCTGTAGACCTTGCCCTGCCATTCTTGGTGAGAGGGTCTTGCTCCGCTGTGCCAAGTGACTTCAAAATAGTCTGTGCCAAGCTCTTTGGCGTTGTCCTCATTCATTTTTGCGGTCAGCTGTGAAAGCCCTGTCATCACCGAACGCCTTGCGGCTACGTCTGCCCTGTTGCTCCAGCCTGTGGCATAGTCCACAGTACGCAGACCTGAGTTCGTCATATCCGAAATGACTTTCTTTATGACCGTGTTATAATCGAACGCTCCGCTTGCTATGCCCATTATGGCGTTATCAAGGCTCTGCTGATAAAAGTCAGCCGCCTGCGTGAATTTAAGCTTGCCGTCAGGCTGTTTTACTGCAAATCCGAGTGATTGAGATATGTTTTTAAGCTCCCCCGAAGTCTGCTCCGATACAGCCGACAGCAGCCTTTGCAGGCCCTCATTTTCTTCAAGGGGCATCCGTGCCTTGCCTTTGGTCTTGTATATGCTATCGTCCCATTCATAGCCTTTTTGCAGGATATCATTGTACAGTTCTTTTATCTCAGCTTTGGAGAGGTCAAGGTTATCGGCTATGGCTTTCTTTATCTCACGCTTGCTCATTCCAAGCTCATGAAGTCTGTATATCTGCCAATCTGCCGAACGTGTTATCTCGCCGTTTATCTTTATCCTGCGGACAATATCCTCCATTATCTGCATTTCAAGGTCACGCAGAGGCTTGTCAAGAACCATTGAAACTCGCTCTATCTCGCTTGCTTTGAGCATTATTCTATCACCTCTGCGGTGCTGTCGGAGGTCATTTTCTTAGCCGTTTTCTCGTCCTCACCATACCATTTCATTCGGTATTCCCACAGTGGCATAATGCCCATAGAAACGTCCTGACGATCGCTTGCACGCTTTGTTTCATCATCAGCAAGGATACTGTCCTCGAAGTTCACAGACAGCTCATAACCGCTTTGAGTAAGCCCATTATAAAACGCCAGCGAATAGCACAGGTCTTCAAGGCAGACACGGAGATTATTCTGTATCGCCGTGACAGTATCGAACTTTCTCTGCTTTGAGGACTTTATCTCCGTTGCCGTCTTATCAACTGTCTGTGGGTTTGAAATATCCCCATAGGACAGCCCCACAGAAAACTCTATCTCACGCTTGTATTCTTCAAGTCCTGCGATAAAATCAGCCTGTCTTAACTGCGGTGAGAACTCGTGATAAAAGTCACCGCTCGTGCCAGCCGACACGTTTACCCCTCTGAAAAGCCGTTCATTGAGCTTTGGCATTTCTGCACGCTTCTTACCTGTGAACGGGTCTGTCACAGGTCTTAACACAGCCTCGTCAACGTCTATGGCACGCTCCCCAGATTCAAACTCCCAATCAAGCCTGCCGAATTGGATATCAGCTTTTCTTATGACTTCTTCCGCACCTGCAAACACTGATACGCCTGAATGTGAACCATCAACTGTATTGTCGATAGGGTTGACATAATAGCCGAAAGAGGGTCGCAGCATAAGGGGATAGGCTATCTTAGGGATAAGCTCCGCCCACTCTGAAACAGCCGTGAGAGGTATCTCAGCACCAAGAGACACGCCGTCATTGGAACGGAAAGCCCTGTTTGTGATAGTCAGCCCTTTTTCATAGTCCAGAGCGTGATATTCAAGCCTTATGCGGTAATCATTATCGCCCATGCGTTTTATCTCAGGGAAAATGACCTTTATAAGCCTGCCGTTCACGTCATACTCCACAGGAATGAACTGCGACTGCGGAACATACTGCACCTTATCAGCACCCAGCGGCTTTATTATCATTGCTCCTGTTGCAAGACCTCTTTGCAGATTTTTGTTGAGGTTTTCAAGAGCGTTTTTCATTATAGCATCAAGCTTATCGTTGGAAACTTTCAGGGTCATTTCATTGATAGTCGTGTTTGCAAACTCCCTCACAACAGCGTGTTCAAGCCGCAGAGAGTGAACTCCCTTGGGTGCTGCCTTACCTGCATACATTCTGTCCCACTTGTCGATAGCTCTTATCATGCTGTCCGTCACGGCGATATCAATACCGTAAACGCCCTTTATATCTGACTTTGAAAGCATTCTGCTTATCCACTCCCTTATTTTTGAAATAATGCCCATAGCTTACTGACCCCGCCTTTTCCATACTCTTTCCATTGCATACCGAACGGCGTCGATAACGTGGTCATTGCCGTCGGGGTAGCCGCTTATAACGTTGCCCTCTTTATCTCTGTCATACTCGCAGTTGATGAACTCCTCGCAAGCCACAGGACAACGCTTGTTATCTATAACGATATTTCGCAGAGATTGCAGCCACTTATATGAATACTCCCTGCTGTTAGGGCCTTTCTCTGCACCTCTTGCAAGCAAGCCGTATGCTCTGTAATCCTCAACAGACTTATTCTCTGCGCTGTCGCAGGTGATAAGGTCATTTGATGTGATACCAAGCTCCAGCAAATGCTTTGCGGTATCAACATTCTTTGTTTTGTTGCAGGTGTACTCCTGCCATATGAACAGCGTGTGCTGAGCAGGGGCATAATGCACTCTGACAAAAGCGTAAAGGTCGGGATACCAGCCCCAGTCAACGCCGTTATAGATGTTATCGAACTGCGCTATCTCGTCGTCGGTTATCTCTCTTATGAGGACGTTGTCGAAAACATTGCCGCCCGTACCGTTTGCAATGCCCATATACTCGTTCTCATAGGCAGTGGGATTGGTTTCTTTGAGAAATTCGGCGTCATCAAGAAAAGGCTTGCCAAGCCACTTTTTCGGCACAGTAAGATAAGTGCTTTCGGTAACGAGTCTGTCCGTTCTCGGCACTTTGATGTACTTATTCGCCCAGTTCTGAGCCGACTTCGGAGGGTTGAAAGACTTGAACTTATATGCTCTCTCGCCGCCTCTTATAACAGACTGTTCTATTGTTCGCACAGCTTCTTCACCGCCGAACTGGTCAAGCTCCTCAAACCACACGATGCCGATATAGCCAAAAGGAGGCTTGATAGACTTCATCTTGTACGGGTCATCAGCACCACGAAAGTATATTTTCTGCCCTGTTGAAATGCGTGTGATTTCAAGGGGCGACTTTGTGCAGGCAAACTCATCATCAAGACCAAGTGCAGATATTGCCCAGAGTATCTGAGAATAAACGCTGTCTTTAAGAGTATTCGCCACAGAGCGCAGGATGCAGGCGTGCATATTCTCGTTCTTCATAAGCAGGTCGATAACGTTCAGACCGCAGAATGAAGATTTAGTCGAGCCACGTCCGCCGGGGAAAACATACTCGGAATGTTCCTGCTCTGCAATATCGAACAGGACAGGTGAGAACGTAGGAGCAACAAGGCTCGCAGGGATACCGCTGTACACCTTATCGGGCATAGAAACAGGCTCAAGCTTTTGTTTTTCAAGCCTGAGCCTTGCGTTATCGTATTTTATCTTATGTTTGAGCATATCGTCATCACGGATAATGTCACGCAGCTCTTTCACCGCCGCAACGTCCCCTTGCTTAGCCCTTGCCATAAGAGCCGCATTCACAAGAAGCATATTATTTATGAAGTCAGGGTCAAGGCCGTTAAGGTCAATGCCCTGCTCAACGAGGAACTCATAGTCCGCTCTGGTATTGGCAGGCTGTTCAAGCAGAAAGTCCATTACCTGCTTCATAGTCTTTTTACGCCTGCGGACTTCGCCTGATTTTTTACCGCCTTTTGCACCATTTTTTCGAGCTTCACTCGAGCTTGGAACTATTAAATTCTGTTCATTCGGCATTCACCTCACCTCGGTTTTTTGTTGTTTTGGGATATAAAAAGAACTGCCACATTGTTGTAGCAGTTCGTAAGATTATTTTTTGTCAATGATATAATTTAATTCATCAGCAGATAAATCCGCTGAATGAATACCATTTGTTCTGGTCTTAGCAAGTTTACCAAATCTCTCAAGCATTTCTTTATACTCTGGCAGGATTTTACTGTGACTGTTAAATTCACAATCTTTAAATTCCTGATACTTGCCATTAGATTTTATAAGCCATTCTGCATATTCATAATACTTTGCTTCTTCATTATCATTTCCGTCAAAGCCTCTAAATATATAGTCTTCACGATTTAGGCCTGTCACATCTTCAAGATTGTCAAAAGAAAAGGTCATGCACCTTAACATCTCTAATATCTCATATACTTTTTCGGAAACTGAATATGGGACTTCACATAAAGCTGGACCAATCTCTTTATAATTATACTCAAACCCCTGTGCGAGAATATCTTGATATAGTTCATACTGTTCAGCGTTATCAGTATCAAGGCGTTTAAGTATCTCATACTGATTGAAAAGTATTATTCTGTCTTTTTTGCTAAGTTTCATTTAAGAACCTCCTTTTATTATTTTCTATATATTAACACATAAAGTACAAAACATCAAGGTTATAAACAAAAATTCTCCCTACTGCACAAAATCATTTAGCCTATTTTATGCAACACTTCAAGTTTTCGACATTTATGAACCTTTTGCGACACAACGCAAAAGCGACCGCAAAATGCAGCCGCCCTTGTGAAAATATTATAAGGAGTTTTGTAAATGGTGGAGCAGATGTTGAGCTGGCACGCTCTCAACCTGCATAGCCCCTTACGGGGCTTAGAAAATTGGAGGTGACTTCAATGAAAGTACAAGTCTGAGGTACATCTACACTTTCCTCAGTTTAAATTATAACACACCTAAAACGCACAAACCGCACAACTTTCACTTTTCTTGCAAATATCTTTGGATTTTCATTCGCACTCCGCTCTCTGACATTCTCCCACCACTCACCTGCATAGCTATCTGCAAGTACGTCTTACCCTTGATGAATTTCAGCACGAACATTCGCCGTGTCTGATAGTCCTCTATCCCCTTGATGAACTCCTCCACAGCCCCCTGCTCACGCTCTAGCCGTGCCTGTTCGCACAGCAATGAAAGTGTATCACCGCTTGGCAATAAGCCGTCTATGCGTGTGCTGTGTGGTGTGTAGGACGGCGGAGTGCATACGCTGATACTGTCGGCAACGTACTTGCCTGAAAGCTCTGCCTTGATGTCCTCAATGGCTGAGGCGTTCCTGCGGTAGGCTTTCAGGCGTGACATGGTCATTGGGTCGTTTCTTTCCATAGACTATCCCTCCTCTCTGTATCTCTTACACTCAGCGGCATATCTGTAATTTGCTCCATCAATACAGGTGCGTTTGTGTGTGCAGGTGTTACAACGGGTCACTTATCATCACCGTCCATTATTGCACCGCAGTTCATACATACAGTGGTAATGTCATCTGGCATTACAATAAATCCACACTCTGAGCAATGCGGAACATCAAATTTTCCGTATATCCAATGTCCGTGTTTCACCTCCACGTTCACTGTACTCAAAACTCCTGAACTCTTAATTTCATTGATAAGCTTAGCAGTTTCTTCCTCAGCATAATAAGGACGATAGTCCTTTATCTCATGAATTGGTGTTGTCCATATCTCGATAAAACGAGTGAGAAACGCCTTGCATTTTTCTAAATCATTGTTCATGTTAATCCTCCTCAGTTTGTCTATAGATCGTTGATCTGTAATCATCACAAACTACATTCCGTTTGCTACAAGTATGATAAAATACGCAGTTATTGCATTTTATCTCCTTAATTCCCAGCACAACATACCCGTTCTTTATTCCCCAGCCGTTGAGGATATATGTTATCTTGTATGTATGTCCTGATATCTCATGTTTTGCGTGTTCTCTTACTGTGCCGTCTGAGCTACGATAAGACGTTCCGTCAGTCGGTATAAATCTTATCAGATCTCCTGTCTGAAAACCTCTGTCATTCTTTCTGACCTCGAAAGTTTTCTCACCGCTCTGAACAGCGTCACAAAAGTCTATGCTAAGTTTCAGATTATGTGTTTTCATTCTTTTGCCTCCTCACACCTCAACTCTTCCAGTCTACAATACACCAACGTATTGCCACAAGTCTTGTCAGCGATCTCTGCCTGATAGAAAAACTGACCTGTCTTACTGCTCTTGCGGATAATGCACCCTGTCAATTCGTAGCAATCGGAGCCGTTGTAGCTCACCCTGCGTCCGAGACTTTTCTTTACTTCGTGTATCGTCATAGCTCCTCTATCCTCACATAAATGCCAGGTATGTCCGCCCAAAACTTCTCGCATATCTCACTCGCCACAAGCTGGTCGTCAGTCCAAAAGCCGCATAGTGTCATGCAGTCCTTGAACATCTTCTGCAGGTTGTCTGTGTCAGGCTTGCTGGTCTTGTACTCTCCGTCCTTGTGCTTGCCGTCATTTGGGAACAACCACTTTGTTACTAGCCTTATCCCACAGATGTACTTCTCAGGCGGTCTGTGCCTTGCTAGGTTTGCCGTGAGCTTTTCTTTTGCCGCCTTTACATCGGGTGGGTCATAAAATATCGGCTTGCCGTTTCTTACTGCCACCTTGTGTTCCTGCGCTGTAGCCGTCGGCGGTATCATTGCCATAAAAAATTCAGTCATTGTTATCTGCTCCTCTCCAAGTCCGTGTAGTTTGGTCATAGCTTATCATCTTGTGATTTGCAGCCATATCAAAAATCTTCTGCATTATATCAGGCTGAGATACCAACCACCTTGCGACCTCGCTTTGAGTAATATCAAAAGTTTCTGATGTAGTATGTCTGAGCGGCGGCATTTTTCTCGCACAGTTCAAAAAATCATAATTAATGTTTTTGCCTCGCATAAAGTCTACTCCTTTCGTGTCGGGTGCGGTTTATATTTGCTTATAATATTTTGACCGCCGTCCTTTAGGCGGTCAAAATATATTATATATAATATACTTTGTCTGTCCGTCCGACAAACTCGGTAATTTTCGATATTGTCCGACAAGAAAAAAGTTCGATTTTGTCCCTGACACTTTTCGATTTTTTCCTGTCTGTCTAAAGTTCAAAAATTCGATTTTGTCTTGTCTGTCTACTGAGCTTTTAAGCCGCATTCTCCCTCTTCTATCCAAAAGCCACCATGCTCTTTGAGGTATCTTCCAACGGTTTTTTCGCTCTTTCCTATGTACTCCGCCAGCTCAGAAATGCGGCACTTGCCGTTCTCCTGCACACCGCTGAAAGCTGTTTCAATGCTCTCCTTGCGCTCCTTGCTGCGGTCTTCACTGGTCTTCTTCTTGCTGAAATTCTTTTTCCAATTCGGTGTGATGTCCTCTACCTCGCAGTCTTTAAGCACGCCCACAGTATCCTCTCTGTGAACAGGATAATCAAACCACATATTGAGGGGAGCAAACTTCGGGAACTCTCTCAGAGTACCCTCTATACGCCATGCCGTGCGGTTTCTTACCGCAAGCTTAGCCTTGTCTATGTCGGCCATCATAAGCTTGTACGAGTTCGGGTGCAGGTGCTTGTGCGTTATCTCAAGCATTTTTGACGGCGTAACAAGATCGTCCTGTGAACAAAGGTCATCAGTATTTCTGTAAAATCTCCTCATCCAGTTCTCACAGATACGGCAAACAGTTTCGTCCTCCTGCTGCTTGTAAAGGCTGTCTGAAATTTCAAGCTCTGAAAGGTCAAGAAGTGCGTCAGGGTCACGGGCGAATACTCCTGAACCGCTGGCTCTGTCCATTGAACGCTTTCCGCCCTGCGCTCCCTTTGAGTGGTGGTGGCAGTATATGACCGCACAGCCAAGCTCTGTGCATACCTTGTCGAACTGGTTGCAGAAGTGCGCCATTTGGTCTGCTGAGTTCTCGTCACCTGTTATGACCTTGTAGATAGGGTCTATTATCACGGCAATGTAATTCTTCTTGCTTGCTCGGCGTATAAGCTTTGGTGCAAGCTTGTCCATTGGTACGCTGTGACCTCTCAGATTCCATATGTCTATGCTGTTGAGGTTATCAGGCTCTAGGTGCATTGCGGTGTACACGTCCTTGAAGCGGTGCAGACAAGATGCTCTGTCAAGCTCTAGGTTGACGTATAGTATCTTTCCTTTGGTGCATTGCCAGCCAAACCACTTGACCCCCTCAGCTATCGCCACGCACATTTCGATAAGTGCATAAGACTTGCCTGCCTTTGACGGACCTGCAATGAGCATTTTGTGACCCTGTCTGAGAACACCGTCAATAAGTGGTGGTGCAAGCTCAGGCAGGTTATCCCACTCAGCACTCAGGCTCTCAGGGTCAGGGAGATCGTCATTGATACTTTCTATGTAATCTTTCCATTCTGAAAAGCTTTCTTTGCCTATGTTCTTGTCAATAATGAACTGTTTCTTGCCGTTCCTCATAACGCCTGGCATACGGCTAAGACGTGAGGGATTGCGGTTTTGCTTATCTATGTCAAGACCGCTTTCCTTGCAGACCTTGTAAAGAAAATCAACACGCCTGCGGTATTCATCATAGTTTGGAGCGTCTATCTTGACGATAGCGTGAACGCTCTTTCCACCGCTGTATACAAGCACAGCGATAGGAAGTTCAAGCTCTCTCATCACAGCATTCTGCTGTTCTATAGGCATACTGTCGCTTTCAACAAGAGCATAGCGGTAGTCTGTTACATTCTCGTTCTTTACGCCCTTGCCGTCAAGAGGATTGAAGCGGATCCACGCTCCGGCTTCTTCCTTGTAGTCGCCAAACACCGCACCAATGTCGCCGTTACATTCGCCAAGCCTCTTGATAAGCTCCCCTGCCGTCCTGTCACAGCAGCCCTTTGTGGGCAGATACCTGGTCTTGCCGTCCTTTTCTGTTTCCCACGTTTGCGTAACATAGCCCACGTTCTCTCCTGCTTCAAAGAGTGTTTCAAGATATGTGACTATCTCCTTGACAGGATCCCATTGAGCAGGCTCGGTGATCGGTATGCCCTCACCGCCGTTTACAAGGGGACTGCTTTCTTCTGCAATTATCTCGCCGTCCCAATCGTATGCCTTAAACTCATGGGGGCTGTATCCTCTTTCCTTTGCCATTTGCACGATAGTTCCTGCGGTCACGGGCTGAGCATTGCCGTTAAAGCCTTGCCACTTGTGTTCACACTCACCGCTGTGATAACGGCTGTCTGACCTCGACCAACTGTCCCAATCGTTCACGGAATAGCCCTCGTGCTTGAGAGCCATTCCCACATTGACCCATTCTTGATAATCACAGCTTGCAGGGTCTATGTATTCAAGCATTTTAAGCAAATTTGTGTTATCCATTCACTTCTCCTTAGTTCTCAGGTGTGTATTTTTTCGGGTCAATATCTCTCGGCACTCTCCAACCATTGGCAGAAATACGAGCTATCATCCTGCTTGCACTGTCAAAGCTCCAAGAGCCAACGTGTTCAAAGCCCTTGCTTTCAAGCAGTCTTATCTGCTTTGGAGTGGTAAGTCCTGCATTGCGGCGCTTTTCAAGTCGGTCAAGGATAAGCTTTGCCTTGCCTGCGTTGTCTATATCGTCAGGGAAAATGCCCAACTTTTCAAGCTTTGCCTTCTGCTTGTCGGTAGCAGGAGCACACTCCCAGCCAAAAGCAGGAACATAAGAGGACAAGTCCTCAGCCTGTATTGACATTTCATATTGCAACGGGTCAACGAGCTTTCGCTTGCGTGTTTTCATTTCTTTGAGCTGCTTTGCCAAAGACTCTTCACGCTGTGCCACAACGTCCTCGCTTGCTTGTTTTTCTGCCTCTTCGATATCTACTGCACAGCCTGCCTCATTGGCAAGGTTTTCGGTCATTTTCTCAGCGACCTCTTCATTCTGACAGATAAGGTGTGCAGGTCTGCAAAGCTCGTGGCGTTCTGTGTGCCACAGAAAGTCAAGCAGTAAAAGCTCTGTCTTTCCCTCGCAAAGTCTTGTGCCTCTGCCTACCATTTGACAGTAAAGCCCACGCACTTTTGTTGGTCTTAGCACGATAACACAGTCAACTGACGGACAGTCCCAGCCCTCTGTGAGGAGCATTGAGTTGCACAGCACGTTGTATTCGCCCTTGTCGAAAGCTTCTAATATCTCCGCTCTGTTTGTGCTTTCTCCGTTGACCTCAGCGGCGTTGAAACCTTTGCTGATAAGGATATCACGGAACTTCTGAGAGGTCTTGACAAGCGGCAGGAACACAACTGTCTTGCGTTTCTTACAGTATTTGAGCATTTCATCAGCTATCTGATAAAGATAAGGGTCAAGTGCCGTGTCGATATCACTTGCCTTGAAATCTCCTGCCTGAGTTGATACTCCTGAAAGGTCAAGTTTCAGCGGTATGGTTATAGCCTTGATAGGTGAAAGATATCCCTCTTTGATAGCCTGTGGCAGGGTGTATTCATATGCAAGGCTGTCGAACACAGAGCCTAAGTCCTTCATATCGCCCCTGTCAGGTGTAGCCGTCACACCAAGTACCTGAGCCTTTGGAAAATGGTCAAGCACTCTCTGATAGCCGTCTGAGATAGCGTGATGAGCCTCGTCAATTATTATGGTATCGAAGTAATTTTCCGAAAAGCCTTTGAGCCTTTTCTCTCGCATAAGGGTCTGAACTGAGCCTACTACCACACGATACCAAGAGCCTAAACAACTTTGCTCTGCTTTCTCGGTGGCACAGCCAAGCCCTGTTGACTTCATAAGCTTGTCCGCTGCCTGGTCGAGCAGCTCGCCCCTGTGGGCAAGGATAAGCACACGCTTACCCTGCCGCACACATTCTTCCGTAACAGCCGAGAAAAGTATTGTCTTTCCCGTTCCTGTGGGCAGAACTGCAAGGACTTTGTTTATTCCCTCAGACCATTGTTCGAGTATAGCAAGCTTAGCCTCGTTTTGATATGGTCTTAAATTCATCATCAGAACGCACCGGCTTTCCAGCCCCCTGTCTGAGCAGGCTGACTATACTGTGGTGTCTGCGTCTGAGCAGGCTGAACAGTAGTCACATTCTCGTCATAGGCATAGAGCTTCTTTATCTTGTTGGACTGCCTATCCTCACCGTCCTTGTTCTTGTAGTTGTCAACGTAGACGTGACACTTGCCCTTTTTGCCTGTGATAGCGTTCCAGTTCATTTTCAGCGGTTCACCGTGTTTTTTTAGTCCGAGAGCCAAGAAAAGTGCTGAGAGTTTCCACTCAAACTTGTTGCAAAGGAAGAAGTTCTCTGTTATCTCCACGCTGTCCTCTGCACCCCAAATGGTGAATGTGACCTTTGCCATATTGCAGGGCGGTACTTTTGCCGACCCCTCGTGTCTTGCACGTTCGTACTTTGCAACGGTGAAGTCATAGTCCCCCTCAGGGAGCAGGACAAAGTCCCCACCCTCGTTGACTATCTCATCTTCCCAGCCGTATTCCATAAAATTATCCATAGTGTTGTCCTCCTTTTAAAATGGTACTTTCTGATTTTCTCTGATAAGCGGCAGCATTTGCTCCCAAGCACCTATCAGACAGCCCTGCACGAAGTCGTCAGGATAGTTGGTAATAGGGGTATCATAAGGGAAATAGTTTCTCTGAGATACCACAAGACGTATATCCGATTCGCTTACGTTGTTGGCTCTCATAAGGTCTGCAAGTGCTTTCGGTATGCCCTCAGGGATAACGATAGGTGGTGCAACGTCCTCAAAGCCGCTGAGATCAGTAAGAGGTTCTTCTGCCTTTGGTGCAGCTGTCGGCTGAGCCTGCTGCAATGTCACTGCGTTTGATGTCTTATGGGGTGGCTGCGGTGCTGCTTTCGGCTGTGCAAGCTGCTCCTGCACACGTCTTGGCATCGGCACAGGCTTAGGCATTTCAGCAGGCTGTGTATACGCAAACAGGTGAGCTATGCCACTATACTCAAAAGGCATTTCAGACGGAAGTCCGTCACGATTTTTAGCGTCCCAGCAAGGGTGATGTGTGGTGTACATAACACGGTCACCGCCCTGAGCCTTGAACTTCTTGCCATCCTTATCCACAGCTACTGCATATGTTTTGTAGTTTGCAAACAGCACCATATCTGCCCATTCTTTCACAAGAGGCGATATCTGAGAAGAAGTTTTCTTGCCGAGTTTCAGTTCCCAGCGGTCATAAGCGCCCAGCTCGTCAGGCTGTTCAAACTTTCTCATCTGAGCGTGAGCCGTAAGCACAACGTTGATACCGCTGTCAACTACCTCCTGCAAGAGATTAAGAAACTTGCCTATCTCCTCTTTTTCATAGACGTAGCCGTTGCCGTAGCCGAAATCTTCAATGCCTTTCTTTTGATGTGCCGAGCAGATAGTTTCAATGCAAAGCTGTTCAGCCCAATCAAATGTATCAATGACAAGGGTCTTGCAGAGCCTGCCGTTCATAGCTTCCTTTACCTCGTTTTTGAGCATTTCCCAGCTTGTTGGCTTAGGAAAACGTCTGATGTTCAGCTTCTTTGTACTGCCCTCAGTATCAATAAATACAGGGTCGGGAAACTGAGCCGCAAAGGTGGATTTGCCTATGCCCTCAGGACCATATATCACGACTTTCTGTGCGGAGCTTACAACTCCTGATGTTATCTCATACATTAAAATGCACCTGCTTTCCAAGTTTTCGTTTCTGTGTTTTCTTCCTTATCATTGTCCATTGACCTGCCGTCCTCGATTATGATACTGCACTCGTCACCTGTGGAAACTCTTGTGGCTATCGCCTGCAAGCCCTGTGCTTCAAGCCACTTCCCGAAGTCTTCAAGGGTGTCGGTATCCATTTGTTCAAGCTTGTCCAGCAGGACAAAGCCGCAGTCAGGGTTGAGCTTTCTCACGATAGAGGTAGCGACGATAAGCTGTTCTGCTCCGCTTATACTATCCCACTTATGCCCGTTATACAGCAGCTCTCCGCCCTCAACTGAAAGCCCCTCAAGGGGCAGGTCGGCACTGCCCAGCAGGTCAGTTTTAGCCTGCCTTACGTCCTCTATCTGCTCAGTGAGATATGTATACTGCGAACGGTAGTCCTCAGCATCTATCTCAGCTTTTTCCCTGTCAAGGTTTGCTCTTATCTTCTTGTTCAGCTCCTCAATATCTGAGATATTCTTTTCAAGCTCCGCTGTGCTTTCGTCAACAAGGTCCTGTGCGTCAAGGCTTGCAAGCTTGAAGTTGTTCGCTGCCGCTTCATAGCTTGCTTTTGCACGTTCATAGGCAGACTTAGCAATCTCCAACTGCTTTTCGTAGTATTCTTTCTGGTCACGCTTACGCTGATTTTCGCCGTTGCGAGCAAGTATATCCTGCTGCTGTCTGATAAGCTCCGAAGCTGAAACAGGCTCGGCAGGGACGTTTGCGTACACAGGCATTTCCTTTGCGAACTTAAACTTCTGGTCAGCTATCCTGCCAATAGCAGTACGCTGGTCATAGAGGGAATGTTCCTTATGCTCAAGCTGATAGAGCGTATCACCCACTCCTATTATTTTCAGCAGAGTTGAAGCTTTTTCCTTGCTCGACTGATTTATGAACTTAGGCAGGTCGAGGGCAAACTGTTCAACAAAGCTGTTCAAAAGCTGCTGACCGCCTTTTTTGCCTGTGCTGTCGGTGACTTTGAGGGAGCTGTTCTTGCCCGAACGCTCCACCACGATACCATTATCGAGGGTGATCTTCAAGTGCGGTTCGACAACAGACCCCTCACGCTGAGGAGAGGACGGCTTATACTTATCTCCCCCAAGTGCCCAAGCGATAGCGTCAAGTACAGAGGTCTTGCCCTGCCTGTTCTTACCGCCGATAACAGTAAGCCCATTCTTTGCAGGCTCAAGCTGCACGGCTTTTATCTTCTTTACGTTCTCAAATTCAAGTGAGTTTATTTTTACTGACATTTTAGTTCTCTCCTCTCATATTTTCAAGCTTATCCCTTGTGCTGCATATTTTTCCGTACACTTCTCCGATATCAAAAGCTCTACGCTCACATGCCGACATTCCTTCGTAAATATCGAGTATATCTGCACAGGCTTTGTCTGCGGTATCATATGCTTGACATATATCCGATTTTGTGCTATCATCAAGGTGTGTTGAATTGATATTTTTCAATATCTCCGAGCTTGTGCCTGTTGCCGCAGGTGCAAGCTCGTTTTCTTTTAGGTACTCTGCCAAATACGCACCACACTTAAAATCTTTTTCGCATAGCGGACAATTTTCGCAACTAACAGCAAATCCTGTACAGTACTCCACCGCCTTTTCAAACTCCTCTTTCGTTATCATCTTTATCCTCCCTTATCGGCTGTACGCTCATATACTGCCTGCCGTCATAGTCCATCTTCTTCACAGGTTCAATCCCTTTCTCACGGAGCGACCTTGCGGCATCGCCAAGCCCTCTGTCGAAGTCCTCACGGGTCTTGTAAAATGCACATCTGCGGCAGTAGTCCTTCGTTGGCGTTACTGTCAGCGCACCGCACTCGTCAGACTTGACATTTGAATGGAACACGCAGATATTGACCGCTCCACTGCCGTTGTCAAGGGGCTTGTCCCTCTTAAATACCTCTCTCATCACTATCATCGTCTTCGTCCTCCTCAAATTCCTTTTCCCAGTGTCTGTATTCTATCATCAACGCTACGACGCCATACAGTGCCGACAACACCACTATAGCCGCCGCTATGATACCCACTATGAACAACATTTTACCACTTTCCTTTCGTTTGTATCTCGACCTTAACTATGGGTCTGCCTGCTTCTCTCACTGCACGCTTTATGCTCTCCTCAGCTTCCTCGTAGGCAGTTTCTTTTACGCTTACATACCACCTGTATGCTACATACATTGCAAGCACCACAACGAGCGCTACCGCTGCGGCACATCTGATTATCTCTAGTACGGCTATCATTTTCTCACGTCCTTTCCGTAAAGCGTGCGGAGTTTTTTAAGCCTTTTCTCGAAGTTGTCGATATCAATGCCCCACACCTCGTAGGCTATCTCGGTATTGACCGAGTGTGGCAGCCATGACTTCACACCACGCTTTTCCATTTCTTCCTTAACAGCTTTCTTGATCTTGATAGTCTGCGTTTCACCTGTGCTGAACAGTGCCTTGATATCCGCATTGGTTATTTCGGGCTTTTCATAGTACAGCCGCACTGCCATTTCAATGTCAGGTGACCTCATTTATCTCACCTCCTCGATTGTCAAAACATTCTCATGGGGACAAATAACACTTGCCTTTGTCAGAGCCTCGTACTGACTCTTTGCTGCTACTGTGAACACCCTTTTATAATGATACTGGTCTATCGTCGTTACCTTGTACAGTTTCATTGCTTTGTCACTCCTCATTGTGTTTTCTGTCATTTCTGCTTCCAGCGAACATATCCTGCAAACATTGCTAGTTATCATGAGAGACAACGGAATTGTGTTGTCAAGCCCTATTAGCATACATATACCGAATGCAAGCGGATTTGCTAGACACAACGCAATACCGAGATAGTACGCTATCTTTTTTAAATTCAACGTTTGCCCTCCTCATATTGTGACCTTGTTACAATCAGCTCTCCGTCAAGAGTCCAATACTGAATGACCTCTCTACAGGGGTCATTTTCTGTTCCTGCACCTTTCAAGGCTCTTGTTACGATCACCTGCTCAACCCTAGCACTGTCACACCCTCTTGGAATAGCAGTAATTTTCTTTTCCACGTTTCTCTCACCCCTCTTTAATCACTTGTTGCATTTTCTCCTCAGTTGTGATACAATGGCTATATCTTACAAAGAAAGGAGGCAAACTTATGAATATTACAAAGGATTCTGAAAAGGTCATTTGTTACATATACAAAATGTACCTTGAACGCCGTAAAAATGGTGAATCAAAGGCTGAATCACGTCGTTTTGAAATTGACTTTTATAAAAGCGATAAAGACTTATCAAAATGGTATGACAGCGACATTTCAGATTGCATATTGGAACTCGCAAGAAATGGATACATCAAAGTTTACATTGGCGGAGATTTTGATATTCTCGATCAGACCATTGTGTATATGGAAAACCGATTTAAAAACGGTCTTTCCGATGTACTTGACCTTATTTCAAAATTTGTCCCTTGATCTTATCACCTGAATTTTCAGGTGATCTTTTTTTGCCATTGACGTAAAAGTCCTCAGATATAGTCAATGACCAAGCACCATTAAATTCAAGCTTAAAGTACGATACATCTGACATATCTTTTCCGTTGACTTTTAATTCTCCTTTTTCAACGTCTAAACTGAGTGTTGAAAGATTTTCGTTCATTCTTATCACCCCTCTTTAATCACTTGTTGCATTATGCAACTCACTGAGTAAAAAAATATTTGCCGAACTCTCCAGCATCAATGTGGAGCAAGTGCGACAGTTTCTCAGCCTCGTCCAAGTCAAACGGACGAACATTGTTTATTTTCTGATTAGCTGTAGGTTGAGCTATGTTTAAACAATGTGCAACGTCAGCTTGGGTCAGTTCAAGCTCCTTCATTCTACCCTTGATCTTGTTCGTGTTTACCATATGCCAGCCTCCTTTCTTGTTGCATTATGCAACTTACTGCATTATCATAATAGCACATAACTTTTCACTTGTCAATAGCATTTTGCAACATTTTTTTATTTTTTTCAAAAAAGCTATTGCATTATGCAATTTAATGTGATATAATCATTATAACGAAAGCAGGTGAGCAAGATTTGAATACCATAGAAATTGGAAATAGAATAAAAGCTGCAAGAGAAGAAAAAGGACTTACACAAGAAGAACTTGGTATCCGTCTTGGATTGAATAAATCAACTATCCAAAGATATGAGGCAGGAAAAATTCTCAGAATAAAATTACCTGTTCTTGAATCAATCGCTATTGAGTTGAATGTTAATCCTGAATATCTTGCATTAAAAACTGATGATCCTAGTCCTAAACATTCTTCTCATATTATAGACTCTAACGCAACCATACTCCCGCAAGACAACGTACATATAATACCTATATATGAGAGCGTGTCGGCTGGTTTTGGTGCTTATGCTGACGATTATGTTGTAGGCTATATGCCGCTTTATATCGTCAGCGAGGAAGAAGCTAAGAATACAATGTGCATTGTCGTTTCGGGGGACAGTATGTATCCGAAGATAGAGAACGGCGACAAGATACAGGTGTTAAGGCAGGATTGGGCTGAGGACGGACAGGTAGTTGTTGCCCTTATCGACGGTGAAAACGGCGTCGTGAAGAAAATCAAGTATTCTGATGACAAGATAACCCTTGTATCATTCAATCCCGAATATCAGCCAAGAGAGTTTGTCGGTGCAGAAAGAGACCGCATAAGAATACTCGGCATCGTAAAAACAGTTATAAAATCCTTATAATAAAAAAATCCCCGTCAGCACCGCAAATACTGACAGGGATAGCACACAGAGTTTTCTCCTGCATGATTACAAATACATTATATCACCAATTTAAGACAATGTAAATGATTTTCATAAATTGTTTACAAATGTCGATTTATAGGGAGGAAAAATTATGACTTGTCCAAATTGTAAAGGTGAAAACGCACCAGGCGTAGCAGTATGTGAATATTGCGGTCACGAACTGCCGCAGCCGCAGAAAATTGATAACCACGTTGAGCATAACAGCAATATCGTTCAGCACATCACATACGTTACAAACGTCCAGCAGGTCGCACCGCAAGCTCCTGTTGAGCAGATAAGCCCTAAGAGCAAAAGCACAGCTGAAATACTTTGCCTGCTGACCTTTTTAGGCTTGGGCGGTTTGAACAGATTTTATGTAGGCAAAGCTGGCACAGGTTTGCTGTACTTCTTTACTTTCGGAGGTTTCTTTATTGGAGCAATAGTTGATATGATAAATTTGTTTCAGGGAAACTTCACTGACGCTCAGGGCAGAGTGTTAAAATAAAATCCCCTGCAAGTATTGTAAATACTGACAGGGAGAAAGGAAGTGTTCATTTGAATATTTTAGTAGATAAATTAACTGATAAGTCAAAAGAAGCCTTTATTATGGCAATAGAAGTATATAATAAACCTTCAATTAAATATAGAGTAGAAGGATTTAGCTTTTTTATATGCAATGCCTGGGAACTTATGTTAAAAGCTCATATGATTAATACGTTCGGAAATGAGAGCGTATACTACAAAGATAACCCAAACCGAACTATTACTTTGGAACTTTGCGTAAAGAAAATATTTACCAATGATAAAGACCCATTAAGAAGAAATCTTGAGAAAATTATTGAATTGAGAAATATGAGTACTCATTTCATAACCGAAGAATATGAAATGGTATACATTCCTCTTTTTCAGGCAACGGTTTTTAATTTTATTGAAAAAATGCAGGCTTTTCATAATATTGATATGACTGAAATTATTCCACAAAATTTCCTCACACTTACTGTAAGCTACAATACCATAGACAATGACGAAATAAGGGCAAAATATCCTCCTGAAATTGCAGAAAGACTAATAGGTACAAATGAGGAATTAACACCTATTATTGACGAAAATAACAGTCATTTTGCTATAAGAGTAAATCATCATTATTACATAACAAAGAAGAAAGACGAAGCCTCTGCGGTTGTTAGGATTGATAATAGTGCAGATAAAGAAATAAAAATCGTAAAACAAATGCAAAATCCTAATGATACATATAAATTTACCGCTAAGAAGTGCTGTTCAGAAATCAATAAGAAACTTGAAAAAGCAAATATAACTATGAAATTTAATATGTATCATTTTAATTTATTTTGCAAGCATTATGAAATTAAAGGAAATGATAAACTCTGTTTTGTTTCAAGAATGTTTTCACAGCCTCAATACAGTTACTCATTACAAACAATAGACTTTATTGTAGACGAAATAAAAAAAGACCCTGAACATATAATTCAGAATCTAAAAGAGAAATTACAAAAAAATAAGTCAACCCCAGGGGCAAAGGAATTCTAAGCACGAATGCCTACTCCCATTCGGGAACCCAGCCTTAATCCTTCACGAGTTAACTTACTTATATGATATCATATGCACATCTATTTGTCAATATGCACTGGCACAAATTCAGCATATTGCATAAAAAATCTCGCCCCCAAGTGCTACCAACACTCAGAGGCGAGCAGAGCGGATACTACCAATATCAGCTCGATTAAAATTCACACTAACCCATTAAGAAAGGGCGAATTTTGCCCTTTTATTGTAGCACACTTTCGAGGAAGTGTCAAGAATAGGAGGAATGCTTTATGCCGATCTACAAAATGACAGACAAGAACGGTAAAAACATCAGAAAAGACGGTCTGCAAAAATATCGTGTGCGTATCAATTATACTGACAGTTTTGGAAAGCCTCATCAGATAGACCGTGTGGCGTTTGGTGCAGAGGCGGCTAAGCAGCTGGAAATCCAGCTTACACAAAAGCTCAATGCTAAAGAGATAGCTCCAAAAATGACTATCGGACAGCTATTCACGGAGTACATCACCGCCAAGTGTTCAGAGGTCCGTGAAACATCACTGGACAAGTCCCTAAGAATACTGAAAAAGAACGTCCTGCCCACCTTTGAAAGCGTGAGGATAGATAATCTGAATGTGCCAATGGTGCAGAAATGGAAACAGGAGCTGTCAGAACAGGGATTGGCTATCGTCACTCGAAAGAACATTTATGGCGAATTTCGTGCAATGATGAACTATGCTGTTAAAATGGAATACATTCCGAAAAATCCTGTTATCACCGCAGGCAATTTTAAATCACCCCTTGAGCCTAAAAAAGAAATGCTTTTCTACACGCCTGACGAGTTCAAGAAATACATATCATCAGCAAAAGAATACTCTCAGACCGCAGAGGATAGCGGCTCAATGTACGAATGGAACTACTATGTATTTTTCAACATAGCGTTTTTCATGGGTATGCGAAAAGGCGAGATATACGCCTTGCAATGGACGGATATAAAAGACGGCTACATATCCATCACCAAGAGCATTGCTCAGAAGCTCAAAGGCGGTGATCGTATCACGCCACCAAAGAACAAGCCAAGCATACGTACGATACAGATACCAGAGCCGTTAAGAGCAGTGCTGTCAGAACATTACGAACGCTGTAAGAAAGCTGTACCGAAGTTCAATGATAATATGTATATCTGCGGCGGCGAGCGTCCTATCCGTGACACGTCCCTTGAAAAGACAAACAAGAAGTTTGCAGACTTGGCAGGTGTCAAACGTATCCGTATTCATGACTTCCGTCACAGCCACGCTTCCCTGCTCGCCAATGAGGGCATAAACATTCAGGAGATAGCACGGCGTCTTGGACATTCCAACATATCAATGACATGGAACACCTACTCGCACCTCTACCCACGAGAGGAAGAACGTGCAGTGAAGATATTGAACACAATCGTGTAAAAGTCGTGTATACAAAAGAAAACCACCGTATTTACGGTGGTTTTTTGTTCGTTTGGCGGAGATGGAGAGATTTGAACTCTCGCTACGGTTTTGCCGTACTACCGCATTTCGAGTGCGGACCCTTCAGCCACTTGGGTACATCTCCTTGTGTCAACTATACTATTATACAAGTAATCACAAAAAAAGTCAAGCCCTTTGTGCAAATTTAAGCACAAAGAGTGTAGTGCTACAATAGATATTGGACAAAATTAAGAAAAAAGAAAAGAGAGATAGG
>ERZ779904.141-NODE-141-length-29093-cov-2.97252_pt1 | contig 29093 bp, 49 predicted proteins | sample MGYA00511549_ERZ779904 | MGnify/ENA primary metagenome ERZ779904 (study PRJEB29588, sample SAMEA2151391) | human gut metagenome | biome: human gut; feature: human-associated habitat; material: faeces | place: Denmark | collected 2008/2010 ...
ATGCATAGGGGGGGTATGATTTTTTCGACCCCCTCCCTACCCATTTCATTGATGCTCATAGCCCGTTTTGCATTGTTTAACATCGAAATGAACATGAATAGTGACTCCTTTGTCTTGATAGTAATTGATAACGACTTGCAAACGACAAAAGACAGCAAGGTCAGCTTTGGAGAATCGTAGAAATGGAGGTCAATCGTTGGAGGACGGTGGTGCTGACCTTGCTTTCTTGTCTTTTGTCTTCTTTTCTAATCGATCTTGGCAGATTGGTGGGTGTGTGGTGGAGTGAGACCGATTAGAATTGTATGATAAATTCATTGAATGAAGTTGCAAACGAATGAAAAACAACAAGACAATGAAAGTATCATCTAACTAACTTAGTTTATTATTCTTTTTTCTTTTATTAAGTTCATTAACTAAATGTAATGAAAGCTTTGAGTTAACTATAACTAAAGCAAAGAAGTAATAAACAATGAATGAATCAGAAAGATTCAATCGATTAGTATGTTCATGTACTATTATTGTTCGTTAACAAATAGAATCAACGAATGACTTTCTTATAAACATTTAAAGGATCGAATCGAACAATTTCATCAATTGCTCTTTCTATTTCAGCTGCATTCTCTTGATCAGACATTGCTGGAGAAGTCATAGCAATACGATCCAGTAGACCACAGCTATTGTATCCTTTATCAGTGTCATACTGATACCACTGATCGAACTGATCCTTAGGATCATAAGGATTGTCAACAGTAGTTAACATAGCAATAGACATGGAAAGTAATCACCTCTTTTATTCAGCAATGTATTTAGAGATAGTCGAAGTAGAGACACCAAGACTATCAGCAATCTCTGCCAAAGTATAGCCAGACTTAGCCATTGCTTTGACTTTAGATACTTTAGCAGTGGATAGGGTAGTCGTAGTTTTAGGCATAGCCAGAGCTCTCACGGTCTTCGTATCTGTGTAACGAAGAATCTGAGTAAGTTTGCTATCACTGATAGCCCCCTCCTGTATGGCCTCCCATTCTTTGGGAGTGATGTCTATCTTACTACCCTTACTATCAGCACCTACTAGTTGTCTAGCAGTATTGATAGCAATTTGTTTCTGCTTCTTAAGTTCTTTCTTGTCATTCTGCAGCTCAGGGTTAGCTTGAACCTTAGCTTTAACTTGAGAGTTCGCTATCGCAATAGCTCTCCGCTCCCGGGGGGCGTTCTTTGCAGCGATGTTGAGCTTGGAGTTAAGGGAGAATACTTCTGCTTCATACTTCTTTGCAGCTTCAGGTTTTCTTTCTAAGTTGCCCTCAGCTAAGTATAATTTGCGAGCTTTGTTTGCTAAAGCTTTGGTCTTATTGACGTAGTCAGCATAAGCTTCTTCCTGTGCTGTACCCGAAGAGAGGATATGTGCATCGGGGACAGCGGAGAGGAGCTTGACATCTTTGGTAGCTTCCTTGATTGCACCAGTCTTCTTGTCCACATAGGTACGACCAGAGAGTTTGTACTCAATCTCACCAGTTTCAGGATTGATTCTACCAGAACCTTTAGTCTCTGGCACCTGAATAGTCTGTCCCTTTCTAGAAATTAGAGTAGAAGCACCAGTAGAAACTCTACCAGTTACAGGATCAACTCGACCTTGCCACTTTTGTTTAAGCTCAGCAATACCATTGTCTTTCTCAGACTGAGTATAGTCAAGCTTATGTTTAGCAGCATCAATGACAACCATCGAATGACGAACAGCTCGAGCGATCTCTTTCTCATTGGCTCCTTTAAGAGTCATGTCGTTGATCAAGTTAGAGACCATACCCATCTGTTTCTGTTTGTACTCTTCAGTCATTACCTTCATACCTTCACGATAAGGATAGGCAGTCTTAGGATCAAATCCTTTCAAGTCATCCAGAATAGGAGTAGACTTAATGTTTGCTTTGGGAGTGACAGGAATACAAATGACTTGGTCACCATCGAAGTCTGCACCAGACAGACGTTCAGCAGTCTTAGGACTAATACCAATAGCATCTTTAACAGCATTGGTAATCACAGACTTACCTTGAGCATTCTTATTGTTAACAGTAACAATAGGAATCTCAAACGTACCACCATGAGGATAGCGAACCAAAGCTAAGGTTTCGCCATTCTTATAGTTAGGTGCATAGACTTCATTGTCTTTGATCTTAGTCAAAGGCAGAATGACCTGAGTAGTCTGTCTTGGGAATGCTGCAGCTTTAAGATGAGTCGCAGCACCATCACAATTGTTAGCAAACTCAAGTAAGAGTTTCTTCTTGACAGTCGGATTAGTGAGCGACATGATGTCATCAAGTTCAGCAACCTGATCTTTGTAGGTAAGATCGAGCTGCTGTCTGATTAACTTCATAGGCTGCTTAGAAAGAAACTGAGAAGACAAGTTCTTACTCATCTTATCCCAGTCTCCTTCTTCTTTGATCTTATTGATAGCACCAAGATGCTCTTTACCATCTTTACCAATGTAATAGCTTTGACCATTGGCTTTGATAGCAGCACCAAAAGGATTGTCAGGATCTTCTTTAATCCCTTTCATAACCTTTTCTTTTGGTGTACCACTTGGTTTGTTTGTATTGAATCGAATGTCTACACCATCAGGAAGATCATCAGCATAAATAGCCATACCTTTCAGATAATGTGTACCATCAACAAGGATACGAACCTGTGCATAGTGCGAATTACCAAGATCAAGATCTTCAACGCCTCGACGAAGTTCGATAACACCATCTTTAGCAGAACCGCCTTGATCACCATACTGAATCATGACTCGTTTGCTGTCGATGCTGGTAGGATACTGAGTCTTCTTGAAAGAAAGACCGCCATCTTTGGAATGGTAATCTCTCAAAGACGCAATCTCTTCAGTATGGTTGTAAGCATACTTCTGATCAAATCCATCTTTAGCAACAATGGTCGTAATAGTTTGCTGCTTAGGATTGGTAGTCTGTTGAAGACCAATACCGTAAACTTGGTAGCCTTTAGTCTCAAGAATGAACAGAGCTTCTTTCAAGGTGCTATCGGTAACACCAAGTTCTTTCTCAACACCAGCGCCAACATCGATCATGTTTTTTGTTTCAAGCTCTTTAGCGATCGTCTCAGCAGTAACGTTTGCTCGGTTCTTGTTAACAGCTGTATTTTCATTCAAAAGAGAACGAATAGATGAGTCATTGGTGTAACCCATCTTGTTAGCAATCTCTTGAAGACTTAAACCATCTTCTCGAAGAGAGCGAGCTCTGTCAGCTTCAAGTGCTCGACGTTCATGTTTTGCAACTCGAACCTGCATGCGAAGATCGGTAGTAGTCATACCAAGTTCCTTGGCAATGTCTTTTTCTGCTTTACCTTCTTTAGCCAAAGACTCAACACGAGCTAAGAAGTCTGCGCTGTGTTGATAAGGGTTCTCGCCTGAACCCCAAGGATAACGCCCAGAACGACGTTTAACGCCATAATGAGCAATTGCTTCTTCATTCTCAGAACAACCAAGATAGGAAGCAATTTCTTCAGCGATCGGATTCAAGGTTAACCCTCCTCAACCTTCAGTCGATTGATGATCCCGTCAAAGACGCGAATCTTATTCATGATATATTCGATCTCTTGAGGATCAGGATTCTCAATCATCACGTCATCGTTCTGATAGATCCGAAGCTCGGAAGAGATCTTGTTAGGATCTTGTTGATAGTCCAAACAAAACAGGGCCATGTAGATTCGCAGTTGTTCCATATGTGCAGGAATATACCCAGACTTGTAGTCATGGATACGAAGTGTGTTCCCTCTAAAGCTGATCGCATCGGTAGTACCGAATACGTTGTCAGAATAGTAGAGAACCTGCTCAGGAGTCATTGCGAATCCAATAGCGTCGTTCACATACATGTTCAGAGTCTTCTTCGAGCGAGGAAGCTTCTGACCAAGAAGGATCGATTGCATGGCATAGTTGTGCAACAATGTGCCGCGCTCAATAGCTCTCTGGTTACGATAGAACTCCTGAAGACGTTCTTCATCGTAATTGATCCAGTGATACTTGCTGGCGCTGAGAAGGGCATGCTTACCCTCTAGATTGGAACGTTTGATAAAGTTCATCTAGTACCTCCTGTTTATTTTCTGGATAAACGAAACGTGCGAAAGACATCTCGTTCATCTTATCAACATAATAATCTTGATTTGGCTGATGTTTTGCTTTCGCATGCTGTTTGCATTCCAAAGCAGCCCATCGACCTTGATGTAAAAGCAAGAGATCAGGAATACCCTGACGTTGCTCCATCTTGAAGACCATACATCCATCGAACATAGCCTTCAGATCTTTGATGAGTCCATCCTGGAATCCACTTTCTAATCTCTTGCTTCTACTCATGAGCTCTCCCTTCCTTTGCGAAGAACAAGAGAGAATGAACAAAAAGTGCCTCTAAAAGGACACGGGTTCATTTCTCCCCATAAAAGAGCGTGAAAACCTCGCGGACCGTCCTGTCAAATGAAAAATCACACCCAAAGGAAGTCGTCGAGTCCGATCATCTCATCGACACTAACACCAAGACCCATGCAAATATTTACAAAGGTCGGAAGACTCGGAAGTCTTTTACGTTCTAAAATATAATAGATCGTAGAGTAGTGCTGTCCGATGGTAGATGCGAACTCGAGACCATTGATAACGTAATCTTGATCATTCAGGATACTAACGAAACGATCCAAAAATCGAGCTGACCATTCGTCCACAGTTTGGTATTGGTATGGATTCATATAATCGAATGCCCTTGGTTCGACAGAAAGCTCGAAGAGTTCTTTCTCGTAATCAAGCCAGGCTTCGGTTACGTTTTGTTCTTCTAACCTATCATTCACATAGATATGATCAGGAATCAAATCAGAGAACCTAACACCTAAAGCAGCGGCAACATTTGCTACAAGAAATACCGTTGGCATCTGTCTAGCATTCCTATAACGCATGATAGTTTGTCGATGACTAGCAGCAAGATCTGCAAGCTCGTTGATGTAAATGCCATTATACTCCATAATGGTCTTTACACGGTTTCCGATGATTTTCATAAAAGTATCTCGATGCACTCGAGATACACCGGGATCGCCGATTGCTATCGGTCTAAAATCAATACCCACGATTGATCTCTCCTTTGTAGATGAATTTGTCGCATGGAACAATATCGTCGATTAGTTCTCCACAAGCGAAACAGATGTTCGCCATATGAGCAGGAGAAGGAACTCGAAGATTGTTGAGGTATCTACTGATCATGGTATCGTCTATACCAGTACATACGGCCAACAAATCTTGGCAGCTCAGTTCGTCCTCCAAAGCTCTGTTGATTCGCATAGCCAACTGCACCGCATACGTATCGCGACTGATCAAGTTGATCTGTGAGGTCGACTTGAAGTCAAGACTTTGCTTCTTGATCATCAGAATACCACTAGGCGTTGTGTACTGACAATGCGCCAGGTTAGAACCTTTCGTTACATTGAAGCCTCTGTCCCACACAATGTCGCCAATCTTCAATCCAAGACCAACGCAAATATTCACAAGAGTAAAGAGATGCGGTTGACGTTGTCCGTTAATAATACGTTGAAGTGTTACTCGACTAACTCCAGACTTTTTAGCCACCTCGCTAATATTGTAAATACTAGCGTCTATAGCAGCTTTGAGTCTCATTGCAAGCTCATACTGAAAGATTCCAGTGGAAACGGACGGCTCGTCGGGATCGAAACATGCTCGAAGCTTAAGTTTCATAAAAAATTCCTTTCTAAGAGGGTGTATCATTTTGGCAACTCATTTTGTATCATTTTGGCAAGTAAGCGAACCCTATTACTATAATAGAAAAATACCCTATTTTTACTATTTTTTCTCACGTAATAGGTATATATTAGTTACTTGCCAAAATGATACACTTTTATGCGATTTTTGTATCATTTTGGCAACTGTTTCGTCATTTTTCCTCGAAAAATCGCAATTCTTGCCAAAATGATACACTTTGACTTGCCAAAATGATACACCTAATACCTCTAAAAACCCCATTCTTGCCAAAATGATACACGTTTTTTTGCGATTTTGGTGTATCATTTTGGCAAGAATGGGGGTTTTTCGGCTTCTCAAGTGTATCATTTTGGCAACTTTTTCAGCAACTTCAGCTCAACTTCTCACCAAAATTGCACTCAACGATGGCCTTGAACTCGCGAATAACGTCCTTCAAGTTCTCGTTTTCCTCCTTATAAGCCTCCACAAGCTTCTCCAGAGTCTCGTTTTTCTCCATCAAAGCGATGATTTTGTCCCGATAATCAGGGGTTGCGAGGCCATTTTCATTCGTCATCATAGCAAGTTGACTCCTTTCGTTTCTTCTTTTTCGAGTATTTGACCCACGAAGTACAGTCTTCATATTCCTCAGGATTGTAAATACGATGCTGGAATTCCAAGCATTTGTACTCACCCCACAAGCGATCGAAGACCATATTACCACAGGTCGAGCAATTGCGAGTGTCTTCAGTCTTCATCGAATACCTCCAAACGGATCATTCCGAGGAGGATATCCAGTCGTCTCAGTGAACCGGGGAATCCACTCATCAGCAGGATCCAAGATCTTCACGTCCTTAGCCTCTTCGCCATGCTCGCCAAGCTCCTGGTAGATCCGACTCTTCACCACATCACGACTGCCCTGGTACTTGCCGTGATATTCATCTGCAGCATTACCATAGACAGTCTGATAGAAGGTCTGACAGATCTGCATACCAGGATAGACACGAACAGGCTGCACACAAGCCAGCTCGAGTGTCCAGTTACCCTTGAAGCCAAGATCACCGAATCCAGCAGTGACGTGAATCCACAGGCCAAGACGCCCAATAGAGCTGCGACCGACTACCTGAGGCACAAAGCCATGCGTCTCAGTGTACTCCTTGGTCTTCGCGAGATACAGGCCACCAGGCATCAGCACGAGCCCTTCCTCAGGGATCTTCACGACGGCCGTCTTCATGTCCTTACGAGGGTCCAGGATTGCTTCCTTATACACTAGCAGCTCATCGCCGAGCCGCAGGTTATAAGAGTTAGGACCGAGCTGAGCTTCATTGAAGTCCTCGATCACGATGTTGCCCAGTTCCACCTGGTGTCTGATTTCATGTCCGGTCAGAATCATTGTCATCCTCCTTGTACTTCTTGCTTACCTTGTTGATACCGTAGTTACCGAGTCGCTCATCAAGCAAGTCGTCGTGCAACTTCATCACCGTATCCACCATGTGATGAACCGTGAAGACGATTAGAACGAGACTCAATGCGACAATACCGAGTGCGAACAGTAATGCTGTCATGTTAACAACGCTCCTTTCAATGTGTATCCATATAGGAAAATAATAAGGATCACAAACATAAAATGCCAGAAGTTACTCATATGCCTACCCTCATAGCGACACCCAATATAAGTCCGATTACACATCCGACTAACAATGCCAATATATCATACTTATCCATGCAATCCCTTCCTTTAGTCATAACCAGACGGCGGATAAACATCGGATAACCCGAACGCTTTGTTTAACTTGTAAATGGACTTGGCCAAAAGATCGACCTGCTCATAAGTTAACAAAGAGTCCTTAACTACTTCAACGTAAGGATATCCAACAAGCACGTCTACTGTTGGAACTGGAACACATCGTGTAGCCGTATGTGGACCATCGGCTGATTTGTAGACCACATAATATCGGTCATTGATTTTTATGAGACTTCCAGACTTAACATTTGGAAGAGCTATCGTTTCTTTCAGTTCCATATGATCCCCTCCGAGTACGGCAGTGTCTGGATGAAGTCCTTGCAGAAGCCTTCACGCCACTCATCCAGCTTGTGGTTCTTACGGTCCTTCCAGATGTGAGCGAGCACCTCGTAATTGAGCTGCACTGTACGTCTCTGGTTGAAACTGGAAGGAAGGAGCTGGATGATCTTATACCAGATTCGTTTCCTGATTTCAGGATGCTCGGTGGTAATATACTCGAGTCTCCAGCAGTTGAGTTTGTATACGAGACGGGATAATGTCATGAGAGCCTCGTCATCGAGATGTTCATTCGAGAAGTCCTCGATATAGAACTCGTCTTTCATGACTGTATGCATCGTACTCTCACTGTTGGCAACTGTACCAACCTTGTAAGTGTCGAACTCCTTCCACCAGTAGAGAGGTGCAGTAATATCAACCGTGACGTTGATATACCGTCTGTACTTCGCATGCGAGGCTCCTGCACCTGCCAACTGTTTCATGAGAGCGAGGTCAGCGTCACCAATCTCATAATGTCGACCAACAAACTCCTCAATATCATTGTAATGAACAATCTTTCGGCTGTCACTCTTCTCATGACTGCCCCAGCTGTTCCGCATACCACGAATAGCAGCTTCCCATCCGAAGACCTCAATAGCTTCAAACTTGATCATGTTTATCCTCCTTTGCGATCATCCTCTACACCCAGCATATTCCGATCACAGGCAGGGCAGCTCAGAGGATACTGCCAAACCCTGTGACCAGAGATAACGTATTGGTAAATCCCGGCTTCCTCGTATCCACACTTCGAGCATTTGAAAATATCAAACACATGAGTCGTGGGCTTCCAGATAGCGAAATCATCAAGACTGAGCTTCTCCTTCTTGTAATCTTCGAGTGTCATCGCGATTCTCCTTTCGTTCATTCGTCCTTATACCAAGCATATAGCGGTTACAGAGTGGACACATATAAGGGTACTCATAGCGCTCCAGCTGATTGGTAGTAAGCGAGTACGTGTAATGACAACGAGAGCACCGAAGCCACTCGATGCCCTCGTCCTTAGTCTGCTCGTGAATCCAAGCAGAGGTCAGAATGTCATTACAACGTTTCTTACGTTCTTGCGCGAGTACCTTCTTCCGTCTGAGGAAGTTACTTCTCGCGTTTGTCATAAGGACCTCCGATGACCTTCACCTTGTAGCCAAGCTCCTTCTCGATCTCAGCGACGGTCATCTCACGCTGAGGAGGCTCCTCCATGTGCTCGAATACGCAAGCCTCGTCCAGCGAGAGATAGTCAGGATGCTTCGCGTCGCACAGAGAGAAGACATTATATCTGGTACGGATCTTGAAGTTTTGGTCCTGATCCACGAATACCTCAGGTAGCTCGTCTATGTCAGTTAGCAGGACCACCTTAGGATACAGCAGATCGACATCACCGACGTCCGTAGCAACCTTGTAGCGCAGAGACGTGTACAGCGTAACACCCTCACGCCAGATGGTGTAATCCACGAGTTCCGAATCGTAGATCGTACGAGTCTGAGTGATGAGCTCATCGGGGCTCATGGCTTTGGTGTGAATATGGCTGGTAGCTTCCTCCTTTTCGAGCTTTTCGACTTCCTTACCGATAGCGTCGATTTCTTCCTTGTGCTCGTTGTAGAATTCGACACCGAACTTCTCGATCACCTTAGCGATCTTTTCCAAATCCTTGATATGCATAGCAATCTCCTTTCGTGTTTCACAAAATAAGAGAAAAAGAAATAGCAAGACTCGAACTTGCATCCCCCACCGGATGTTAGGCGGGATCTTACCGATTAGACGATATTTCTTCTTCTCCATAATAGCGCGTGTTTATTTCGCGTGCTTCTCCTGTTTCTCCTGTTCGTTGATGGTCTCCTTCACGCCGACTCGCTTAGGCTCGCACCCAAGAAATACCACGAGCTGCTTCATGCAGACATTGCACAAGTCAAAAGGCTCGATTCCGGTCTTATTCGTGAATTCATTGTTATACGTAGTCCAACCGAATTTGATTGCGCCAGGATCATTGTTCTTGGGCTTGATCTCACACCCACAGCGATCACATACTTTGAGAATCATAATACTTACCTCCTTAAATTAAGACGATCCCATCCCGCTCGAGAGTATCACGAAATATCATACAAGGCTCGATGACCTTGGCGTTATGAGACGCGTAATACTCATCGAGGAGATGAGGTCGGTTATCAACCGCGTAGACCCGCTTGATGGAGGGGTTGATGCTGCACATGATCTCTGCAGCACCCTTGAGTCCCTTCACATCCATGTGCTTGGCCTGCATGATGTAGTATCGTAGAGCCCTGTAGTTGTCCTTAGCCTCGCCAAGACCATATAACACGACCTGTTTCATTCGTATTGCTCCTTTACATAATATTTATCGCTGAACCACAATCCTTCTCTTATTGATCTCCTCGAGAGACTTCTTGATGCTTTTCATCTGGTCATTGATCTGCTTGAGGAGTTCCGCATTGCGCAGATTGATCTTCTGCTGCTCGATCATCGATGCTGCAACGATTCCCATGTTGTGTGCGATGATGTTCAGGGAATATGAATTGCTCGATGCTGCCCAGACGTTGTTCAGGTCCGGATAGATGGGTTTCTTATCATTGTCCATTTTCGTTCGCCTCCTGAAGTTCTAAGTGATTTTCGGGTCGGATGATCATCTCGAAGCATCCGTAAACCAGACACATGTAGCACTGGTAACCTTCCTTGTAACCCACGTAGCAAAACACCTCGGTCATGCCACTGTAAGAAGAGTTCTCGACAAACCCAGCGTCCTTAGCCTTCTGCATAGCGATGTCGAAGTCGTCGAGGGTTGCTCCTCCACAGTTGAAGCTGTAGTAGTCATAGGGATCGTCACCCTCGTCCTCGTAAGCATACTTGAACTTCGTAGCATCCTCAAAAATATCATGGAGCTTCAGACCATCCGAGAGCGTAGCGGCGCTAGGACCCACCACAGCGGCAGGTGCAGCACAACCAGCAAGCATCACGATAGCGAGAAATGCGATAAGTAAGCGTTTCATAGTAGTTACCTCCGTATTTTTGAAATATAAAAGGAAGAGCCCACGATTTGTGAGCCCTTCCTTAGGGTTAGATCATCTAGATTCAATGATACGTTTTCTAACGTCAGTCAGTTCTTCCTCAGAAAGAACCCTAGCGATTCGTCTTCCAGCATACGCGAGGGCGTTATACTCACCAAGACTCTTTATCACACGGCGGTTCTTCTTCACGAATTCCTTGATCTTCATAATAATACCTCCAAAATGTAGTAGCGGATCTTCTCCATAATAGAGGATGCAGGATTCGCGAAATCAGATCACATCATGATCCACACCATACGTCAGATGACGCACAACCTGCTCGAGTTCAGACTGAAGCTCGAAAAGGCTCTTCGGGAAGTATTCCCCGTCAACGTAAGTCACACGACTGATCGTGACGACTCGCTCACGTTGACCCTTAATGACGGACACTGTAATAGCACTTTCCCTGAACGTCAGCATGACCTCCATACCAGCGTCCATACCCTCCGTCAAGCTGTGCAAGAAGCTGTAATTGTCCATTAGTGTTCCTCCTTTAATCCAAAACGTTGGTGAGGTCTTCAATGGTCTTATGAATAGTTTCGATGAGATCGTCGTTATGATCATCTTGTTCTATCCATTCAAATCGAGTGTCATAATTGTTTGAAACGATGACAAGGATTCGTTTGTAGGACCATTTAAGTTCGACAGTAATATTATCCGTTCCTTTTGTTATACCATTCATGATACACCAAAGGAGATTGGATACCATCTCAGACGAGTACATATCAATCCTCCTATCTAACATACATAGCTTCGTTGAAGTTCTTCTTCTGATTATAGGCCTTCTGAATGGCCATATCGATCCCTGAGCGCGTTCTGAGGTGGTAGTAATATAAATGGGTGTACGGCGTATTAGCCCTGTCTATGCGTCCTGCAGCCTGCGTCATGATCTTGTACGAGTAGTTCGGTGAGAAAAACACAATCGTATCTGTCGTGATGCAGTTCCAAGCCTCAGCGCCTGCCGTATACTGTACCAAATAGACCCAAGATTTGCCATTAGGTAACATCTCGTGCTTATGACCATTCCATTCAGCAACCTTCTGACCCTGGAAGCATTCTCTCAAAATATCAAGCTCATAGTCGAAGTTATAGAACACAATGAGTCGTGGATGATCCTCGAAGATCTCGAGTAGCTTGAGTTGTCTGCTATCGTCCGTATTCGAGATGCGGCGCCAAATATAACAGAGTTCGCCTGCTGACTCGATTGGTCTGTCTTCGTAAGGATTCCATCTGCGCTTGCTGACCTCTTTGTACAGCCCTTTGTTATACGTGCACCAAATATCAATGTGGTGCTGGACAGTCTCTCTTCGGAAGTCCATATCGACAAGCACACGACGTCTCATGGCGTTCAGTCTTCCCTCATCGAGGTACTGCTTGATCTTGGGATACTTACTCCTGTAATCGTACACGACATGTCGATTCACGAAATCGGTCTTATTCTTGAACCAACCGTTCGCGATAAACAACGTCATGTAGTCCATCATGGTATCGCCAGGAGTTCCTGTAAGCAATATCCATTCGTTAGGAGCAACGCCATCCTTGATTCGAGCGATCTTGAGGAATGCCTTAGCCCAAGCACCATAACCGACTAGTCTTTGCTCGTCGAAAATGAAAAACGCATTTTTCACCTCGGCGTATTTTTCGATATTGTTCCAGGAATCGACTACGACCTTATTGGAATATATATTATACTCCGGTTCAGTCGAGATACCAAAGTGCTGCATCTCCTGTTGCCATTCCTTTGAGTCTCGTTTGCGCGCTGTTGTGATAATGTAGAGATCTTTCGGCTCAAGCATCGCAGCGTAATCTCCACCCTCGAGGTATGAGCGCTTACCACCGTTACGAAGATAGTAGTACCCGAGGGACGTGAGAGACTTACCGCTTCCCACGCCCCCATTGAGTACACATCCCGTACGTAGCCGCTCAATAGCATCGAGCTGGTAATCGTACAGAGCAAACATTACTTTGAACCAAGCATTCCCACAAAGGCCGTAGTGATCATCGTCTTTACAACCTCCAAAGCTTCCTCACGAGTGAAGCCGTTCTGAACGAAGGTCTTCATCGTGATAGCAGAGATCTCAGCCAAGCTGCCGATACCGATCATGAGATTATCGAGATCGGTTCTCTTCTGCTTGTCTGCCTCGAGGTTCTTCTTGAGATCATTTAAGAAGTCTTCGTACGGGGATTTGTTTTCAGCCATTGTTGTTTTCCTCCTTGCCCTTTCGTAAGTATTCATGTTATTATATCCTATTCTCAACGTCAGGAGATTTGAACTTCATCTCATTGACCAACCGGATGCATACCTCCGAGTTGTTCGGACTGCTTTCTGCAAAGGCAAATACCAATGGTTGCATATCAGAGACGTCATAGCTCACACTGCTAGCGTATGCGTCATCGAGGATCTTCTTGATGAAGTCAACGCTGGGTTTGGTGTTAGGATAATACTCCTTGGCGAGATTCTTCTCGATCATTGTGCGTATCTGCTTTTCGTTACGTGCCATGTTGTTTTTCATAGTAATACCTCCTAAAATATAAAAGGAAGAGCCCACGATTTGTGAGCCCTTCCTTAGGGTTAGATCTTCTTGTTTTCGAGATCTCCTTTGAGTTTAGCATTCTCAGTAACAAGCTCGTCATGAGTCTTGAGCTGAGTTGTAAAGCTCTCGCAGTCTTCGTACCCTGCCTTGTAAGCAAAGTACGTCCAAATGCAGAAGCCAATACCAGCTCCGAACATACCGATTGTTTTGAGTGCCTTCTTCATAATAGTTACCTCCAAAATATAGTAGTGGATCTTCTCCATAATACAGTGTGTATTTTTTGCGTGGTGGACCTCCAGGGACTTGAACCCTGAACCGCCCGGTTATGAGCCGGATGCTCTGACCAATTGAGCTAGAGGTCCAGATCACTCTCTCAAGAATATCGGGTTTGTTAAAGTATTCAAAAGTGATAATGTGATTTGCTATTTCAAAGCTATTCGATTAAGTAAGGAGGATTTTCACTTCCTTTCTATAATGAGAGTAGCCGATATTCTTAAGAGAGGTCCGAGATCGTTCTGTCTGGTTGCTGAAATATATAAGACGGATGCTCGAGAAAAGAGCGAAGCATTCACTTCCTTTCTAAAATGAAATCTAACAGAACGGATCTCATCGGTAGGTTTGTAGGTACATGATGATTTTACTTTTGACGTGTTGAATATCATAGTTCCGGCTACGAGTTCAACTACTGCCAAGCTGTAGCGGTCAGGGCTGGCAGACCCGTCCCGCCATATAGAGAGCGGGAGGCCCTCAAATATCAATGAAGACCTCCCGCTTGGTGTGTCATCAGTCGAAGTGGCGATGGTTGTAGCGCTTCTGAGCGTCCAGCTCCTTCTTCAGCCGACGGATCTCCTGGGAAGCATCATTCCAGGTGACGTCAGGATTCAGCTCCATGTAGCGGACCACAGCGACACTGCCGCCGCCATTCTTGATGCAGTCCTCGACAGTCGGAGCTTCCTCGACGATCAGGTCGCCTGCCTCGATCATGTCCTCGACGGTCTCACGGCCATAGACATAGTCCAGGCAACGAGCGAAGTTGGAAGCAATGATGCGGTTGGTGAATTTGGATCTGTAGTAAGTCATGTTTTATTCCTCTTTTCGTTAGATTTGGTTTGTATGATCACACAAATATCAATGTGGTATCATCAGAAGGGCAGTTCATCATCGTCTTTCTCAGATTGACGGCGACGAGGTGCTTCGCGCTGCTCATACTTGATAGCGAAGCGATCCATCTCGATGGTGACGTACATAGCCTTCAGGTAGGCAGTAACGCCCGTATCGCCACGGACGCTCCAGTTGTAGGGCCGAATGACCAGGTCGACATTCTGGATCTCAGCCGTATCGAGCTGACCGATGTCAGTCTCATCCAGAGGTGTCTGTACACCGTTCGCGATCATGATAACCTTGGGAGGGATGCTCCCGAAAGCCACCTTGACCTGCATATAGTCCAGAGGCAGTTCATCCTCATTGCGAGGAGCCAGGACACGGACGTTCCAGCCCTCGTCTCTCATCTGCTGGGCCAGGTCAGGATCAGGGATAGCGACACAGAAGGTCCGCTTACCGCCAGCAGGATCGAACTTAGTGGGCAGGCCACGGAAGTTGGTGAACATGATGTGTGCGTTCTCGAATTCGAGATTGTGAGTAACTCTTTCCATTGTGAATCTCCTTATCTTTTATTAAAAATATCGTCGGGTTTCTCAATCCAAGGTTCATCTGCTTGGAACCATGGCGGCTCGTCGGTGTCATCACTGACAAACCAGCTGAAATCCCCATATTTGGATATGGTGTCGACAGCCCCATCAACCAACTTCTGGTAATAGCGCTTATCGACTTTATCTTCAAAGCCAAGTCGCTTGACCATGTCTGTCTCGAGCCATCTGAAGTCAGATGCACCACTAGCATTGGCGTACTTGCCAGGTCCGGCCTCTCTCATGAGACGCCCACCGCCAGCACCAGGGACGATAGGACAGAACAGTCCGACTTTGCCTATGAAAATATAATTGTGACCTTTCTCGATTTCGAGGTTAAGGTCATCGCGACGAGCCATCTGAACCTGAGTGGGTCCATCAGGCTGCTTGTTGATCTTCTGCGTGAGCTTCTCGAGCTCCTTCTCAGCTCCACTTACATCAGGTAAGTCCTCGTTCATGTCGAGATATAAAGCAGTAGAGGCAGATTTTGTTTCACACATATCTGCGAACTCGATTGGTTCCTTAGAGAAGAGCGTCTTGAAGACATACGGAACCTGGAATTGAGTTCCTGTAGCAGTCCATTGTCCGCCTTTCTTCTTGCAGTCAGCTACGACAGATCGATCAGACTCCACGTACTCTCGTCCATACAATTTCACGCATTCGTCGATAGTTGCATATTTAGCAACATAGACGGCATCATTAACCAGGCACATCCTTTCGTACGTAGCCTCATGCTCGAAGCTGTAGCCATAACGCTTACCGAATTCATTGACAAATGCGATGATCTCAGGTGTTGCGTTCGGGATTTTGATCGAGTCGGTCTTGATGTGAGCGACCGTGAAACCTCTTTCTTGAACAGCGTGTTTGAGATCCACCATGAAGAGTGCGCCACGTTTAGCGACAATATTGTCGATGTTACGAGGATCTCTGAACGGGTTCTCGTATCCAGCATACGTCTGACCATAGACTGCGTTAATAGCCGTCTTTAGACCGTTTGCTAGATCCTTCGAGGTGAGTTCACCGTTCTTAACTCGCTCAGCGTACTTCACGAGCTTACCGCCCAGAATATCTTTGATAGCATCCCAATCCTCGTGTTTGATGTCTACTCGACCCTCCACGATGTCTCTGAATCGAGTAGTATAGTAAACACCGAAGACTACCTCAGCGATTGCGCTATGAGGATGCATCGAGGAAATATCAAGAAGGGCTACGTTTTGGTGAATGCCTGGCTCAGCGTAGACATAACCACCCTCACTGACTTCTTCGCCACGGTATCTTGACTTACCGCTCTTGTACTCATAACCAGGGAAATATGGCAAATCGCTCTTAGCGTCACCATGCGGCTTAGCCATCATTTCGGGACAAGCCATCTTAAGAAATGCTCGTTCATGCTCGTTGACCTTACAAGGCTGAGACATATCACGCCAGTTAAAGAACTCCTGAGGAGCCTTATTACCCTCAAATATAATTTGAGCAGTCAATGTATTGGTCGAAGCGTTATCAGTCATGTCAGCAAGATCAGCTAGGATCTGTCGAGCAGTCCAGTCAGCAGAGAGGTAGTGGAACGCCGCTTCAGTTGCAATGACATCGTTATCGCAATATTCAGCGACCTTCTCCCATTTATCCTCTGGGACAGGCTGATCCCACGGAAGTCCAAGCTCCTGATGATGGGTTCCAGCCATGATAAGCTGGATCTGCTCGTCGTTGAATCCTTTCTTCCGCAGAGACTCCTCAGTCTGATTACCCATCTCGATCTCGAGCTTCTTAAGGGACTTCTTGTTGCCCGCAGAAGCGAAATCGTAAATATCAGTGTAGCTCAGGTTGTAAGCTTCACGGAAGAACAGATTCTGGTTCTGTCCTTTCTTGCTGTTGGTAATCTTACGGCTCAGGTCGTAGATTTCTTCATTGCTCCAACCGAGCATTCTGGCGTAGATAATATGGTTATCGTATCTACGATTGTTGAAGCCGATAAGACGTGCCTGGCAGAATTCAGAAATGTCATCCGGCGAAGGGTTGATCATCCGTACAATGTTCTTACCAATGCCAGCGTATTTCCAGTTCACGAGAAGCAGGTTAGGAAACACCTCGACGTCGAAGAATACAATGGGAATATCTTCTTGATCAGGTGGTAAGTCCCTCTCTTCAATATCAGGAGATTTGAACTTCATCTCATTGACCAGTCTGATGCATATCTTTGAGCTGTTCGTACTGCTTGCTGCAAAGGCAAATATCAATGGCTGCATGTCAGAGACGTCATAACTAACACCACTAGCATATGCATCATCAAGGATTTTCTTGATGAAGTCTACGCTAGGCTTGGTATTAGGATGGTACTCCTTAGCGAGGTTCTTCTCAATCATCGTGCGTATCTGCTTTTCGTTACGTACAATGTCAAAGTCTATCACTTTGCTATCCTCCTTTATTGGCAACCCACTTGAAATATGAGCGATTGGTAACGAGTTACACCTTGAGAGCTTCCGTCGTAAGGACATCTTACCACTGAAAACCTTGATCTCGATGTGGTTATCATAAATCGCTGACAGCTTCATTGGATCGCCATCGTAAATATAGTGTAAATGAATTCCCTGTCCTGATTTACTCAGTTCAGCATATGTCGGAGGGAACTTACTGGCTGCGGCAAGATTTTTCTCGAAGCACTTGTTACCGTTCTCATCAGGAATATCGAAGTCGATAACGATGTGATGGATGTCACTGACCAACACATAGTGAAGTCTACGAGTGTTCAGAGCTTCGAGTGTCGTCTTTACATCGTCCCAGTTTTTCAGTGGAGTTCCTTCCGGGTTAGCATACTGAGCAGGATCGTTCTTGAGAATATCATCCAGCAGGGATTTCGTTTCAGTGAAATCTATGATAGGAGTAGGAATTGACTTATCCTCTCTAGAAGACTTGAAACGATCTTTATTAAGCCCGATCAGATCACCGTTGAGTCCATTGCTGGTATACGTATCGAAGTAAGTGATAGCTTCCTCCACGAATCCTCGTTTGGTCATCGGATAAGGTACTTTTGCATTCTCACAGTATTCGCGATACATTCTCCATAATTGATCTACAGAAATATCACCACCGGTTTTGTTGATAGTAATCGACGCTTCTACCATGAAGTTGTAGAAGTCATTCGATGCTCGCATCATGTCGGTAGGAACGTATCGTGAATAGTATTTTGGATTCTGCAAATATACCTCTTTACAATGCCATGCGATTGGTCCAAGTTCAAACGGAATCTGAGCCATACACAAATCGTATTCATCAGGAGGAAGCTTGTTACCACTTGGTCTTACATCGATGAGTCGACGAATCAGACCAGACTTCGAGTCTGTGATTTTAACAGGCTTGTTGGTGCCCATGAACAGGAATGAGATGAATCTACTATTGTAAGCAGACTTGAACTTCTCATTCACTGTCATGAGTTCGTGCGACACTAAACTATTTAGCTTAGTGTTATCCTCAATCCTCGACAAATCACCATCGTGTTGGATTGCCACCAAGGGATTGGTCTTGAAAGCTTCCAGTGCAAAGGCATTATTCGAGGAGCCAAGGGATTTGGCATCGAATGTCGAATAGTAACCTTTGAACAGCATCTCGATGATGTTAAGGACTGTAGACTTACCAGTACCTGCAGAGCCATACAGAACAATAAACTTTTGAATGGTCTTGGAGTCACCTGTTACGATGGCTCCAATAGCCCATTCAAGCTTATGACGTTCCTCAGGATCATACAGTGTAGATATCAATTTCTCATAGGATGGAAAAGAACCCTTCTCGAGTGGATAGTCCAGCCGTTTGCTTGAGAAATCATCTTTATTTACCGTTGTATTGGAAAATATCAATTTCTCATCTAGAGGCGTAAAGCTATCACGCATCTGGCGCTGACAGTATTTATGCCATGAATCAATCGTGGTATAAGAGGAATCCCACATATGAGCGATAACAACCTCATCCGTAGTCTTCTCTCTAAGTTCTTCAGCGAAAATATCCATAGCATGGTCAACAAGCTCGATGACTCTATTCTCGTCAGTAGACCATGTGTTGCGTTCTGCATCCCAAACAGCGTAAAAGTCACTTCCTCGAATCATGAGGTCGGAACTTTTCTTGACGATAAATTTCGGATAGACCTCTATAACGCCACGCTTAACACCCCTAGTGGCGATCATAAAAAAGTCGAGCATCCGGTTTATCCTCCCTGTCTGATCTCCTCTTTGAGTCTCTTGTTCTCACGGTAAAGTCTCCAGACGAAATATCCAAGGACAATCGTGGATGCCAATCCGTGAATGCGGATGTCGATCTCGTGTCTATACATTGTTAACGCCTCCTTATGGTGTAATATTTTGGTTGATCCATCGCATCATCTGGTACCAAATATCTTCCTTTCGCATGTCGGTATTCTCATCCACATTGACAGTGAAGAGTCCGCCATCGCCGTTTCGAGAATATCTATGGTATAGCATGGCTAAAACGATAGAGTCGACTACCTCTTCTGAATAACGACGGTCGTCATAGTATGGAAGATGCATCGAGTTCATCATAACCCAGAACCATTCAGCACAACGATTGCCATAAGCATTATCGCCGAGAATATGTTCTTCCATTCTGAGCGCCAATGCTACCATAACCTCAAGGACGGAGGGATCTCTCATGTCCAGATAATGCGCGATGATCTCTTGAGAATATCCTTCTTCACGACCAAAGCGATACCGCAGGTCGACTGCATCATCTAAACGAGAGACATCCATGGGATTTGTCCAGAAGAACGATAACTCGAATAGACGATGCAGTAAACGGGAGTAAATTGCGAGAGGAAATACTTCAGGATCATGAATCTTCTGAAGCAACCAATCGAAATACACCTGTTCCATGGTTGTCTTGTTCATGGGTTACAGCTCCTTATCGAGATGAGGACGCTCAGCCAGAAGTTCCTCGTAAGTACCATCGTACTTGAAGACCTCGTAATCGACTTTCAGACGGTGGTTTCGTACATAGATGGTGCTCAGCCCAGTCTTATCGAACTGAGCGATAGCATCCCAGCCAATCGTGGTTGCTACATCGAGGAGCTCCATCTCAGCGTCTGTAGCGAGACGGTCGTCCTTAAACCACAACAGCTCGATGCCGTCGTACTTTTCACCGTTGTCCTGCTCCTCGGTGTAGTCTTGAGCACAAATCAGCTCAGGTTGTGCGGCTGCTCGCTCTTCAAGAGTCATATCAGGAGTCACCACCTCTCCTTCAGGATGATACTGAGCCGTGATCTTTTCGTACTCCTTCTTGGCTTCGACACGCTTGTTGACGTAGTCCTTGAACTCGTCCTCAGACATGTCGACAGTCTCTTCGACCTTAGGAAGGCCCTTCTTCGGGACCTTCACGTACTTCTTCTCGTACGCCTTTCGGATGGACTCCGTCTCAGTTTCGAGCTGGTCTTCGTACTTCTTCTTGTGAGCACCCCAGCCCACGATAGCGCCGATAACAGCGCCGCCAACGAACGTGACGATAGGTAATAATTTGTTCATATTTAGTCCTCCTCAGAAAGTTTCAGGAATCTTATCAAGAATATAACCATCGATGTTGAAGTCAAGGACCACACCATCGGCCTGACCAAGCCAGAAGTTCTTACTAGACTCCTTCGTGAAGTCTCTCATGCCAAAGTCAACGACATTGTTAGCATCGTCCGTACCAGGCTTATACATCCAGCCGTACATCTGACCCTCAGGCGTCTCGTCGAAGCCAAGGGTTCTGTAGACATCATTCAGGAACACGACTCCTCGAGCAACCAATCGGTCGTTCATATACCGTTCCTGAGCCTCGAGGAACATCTTATCGAAGACCGGATTACCCGTCCAGTTCTCGTTGCCCTCACAGAAGATTCGAGCGTACGGACCATAGTCTCCGTTCTTAGGAGTCTCCTTCACGACGTTGATCTTCTTACTTTCACCGTTTTCGTCAGTGACAGTGACAGAGTTGGTTCCAAAGCGGAACTCCTCGTCAGCATCCTTGCCATACTTCGCAATGACACGCTCACGATACTTCTTGAACTCCTTGGTGACACCAGCCAGAGTAGAAGCCAGAGCGGCATTACGAGCCTTGAGGATGTTGTTGGAGCGCACGAAGCAACCCACGGACACGATAGCCAGAGCGATCGAAGGACCGTAAGTCACGATCATCTTCAACGCGGTCTTCTTGTAGCAGAGCTTGAGATCTGCGACTGCGTCTTCCTCGGTGTAGTTGTACTGCTCGGGATCAGCCTTGCAGGTCTCGATCTTGTCGAGATACTCCTTGTGCTCGTTCAGAATATCAACCGCCTTGATGGATGCCTTGCCGACACCGATCAGAGAGGCACCCAGAGTCACGATACCAACGCCCAAGAAAATATCAGGGGCGCTACGACGAAGCTTAAGCTGAGTCTTACCAGCGAATAAGCTGATTGCGTTTTTGATGCTCATAATTATTCTCCTTTTGTATCATAGTCAGGAAGATCGTTGAAATCGTCCATGTAGTTTTCCTCGAAGTGAATGATCGCGCATAAGTTCCAGACTGCAGCTGCGAGATGGTCTTCGTCTGTCCATCCCATCTGGAATTTGTTGATGTGACGAAGTGCGGAGTCAAGGCATCTCGAATATGGCATGCCTTTCTCCCAATTCCGAGGCGCGTACTTAGCAGCTCCTGCTTCGTACCAGCGCGCTAAACGTCTGATCGCGAAGGGCGAAATCAGATCGTATCGTCCTTTTCCGACGGAGGGTTCTCGGACTGCCGCATTTTCTCCATAAGAAGTGCGAGCTCCACCATCTGCCATAGGGGTGAGTTGTCTCCCTTCATTCTGAGACCCCGTGTGTTTGTCCATAAGAGTTCTTCCTCTCTTTTCTTAATAGAATAATAGAGACGTTCTCGGGTGCTTGCGCAATTACATCCGAGAGGTTTGTCTGTAAGACCTATTGGACCCTTTGGATTAAGGACGTCCATACCAGGTCCAAGGTCTACTGGACCCTTCGGTTTGAAAATATCCATATCAGTCCAAGGGCATCGGACGAGGCATACGGATGATCCAGCCGCCACCAACCTGAGCGACCTTAGCATCGCCAATGCTTCGCCAGCAGAACTTCTCGACCTGAGCATTGTTCGTGGTCACACCAGCAGCCTCATAGAAGGCGCCCACAGTCGCGAAACCGTATGCATCGATATTTTCGTCGAGTGCCATCAGGACTGCCTCCGCATCACCACGAGTCTCGAATGCGATACGGTCGTAATCGAACCCAACCGTAGAGCCTGCGGGAATATAATGCTGACGAGCCTGAGGCTTCGAGAAGCCGGAATAGTTGATCCGAGTGCCTCCCGCATAACCACCCCAACCACTAGGCCGAGAAGGACCATCACCATTAGGATAGAGGACTCGATTGAATGCCTCCCAGAGACCACTCTTGATCATGGGAACGATCACATCGCCTACGAGCGTCGTCTTCAGATCAGAACCAGCAGAAGGGAAGACCATTTCGAGGATCTTACGGCCTTCACTCTTCTTCTTAATCGAGACCTTGCCAGTAACGACCTTATCGAGATGCTTCTTCTCCTCTACCTTAGCGGCAGGTTTTTTCTTGGTATAGTTATTCATAGTTGATCTCCTTTTCAGAAAGTCAAAAGGAAAGAGCCCTTGTTTAAGGGGCTCTCGCCTTTAGATGTTTCTATCTTTGTCGGATAGAATGATGAATCAGGTTTCGTCAGAGTCTTCCGCATCGTCCTCCTCGATGACTTCGAGTTCCTCTTCCTCATCAGGCTCGTCGATCTTATCCTTGATCTTGTGCCAGAGCTTGGACTTCTTGAACTTCTTCTTGATGAGCTTGCCGACGACAATAGTGCCGACAGCAATCCCACCACCAAGAAGCATAGCAGCTCCAGTGCTCATGCCACTTTCCTCAGGGATGTAATCTTCTTCTTCCTGAACGGGTACGAGGTCGATCGTAGTCTCCTCAGCAGGAGTTTCGATGGTTTCGACTTCCATGATGTTATCCATGTTTTCGTTCATAATAGTTACCTCCAAAATATAGTGTGGATCTCTCCGTAATAGAATATGTATTTTTCGCGTGACCTATTATTTAATAGGACGTCCCGACCAACCAGCCTTTAGCCAAAATATGACGGCATCTCCTTGAAGCTCAAAACGACACACGGCTTATCGTCATCGGTAAGTCCTGCAACGAACTTAGGTTCAACAGGACCACGTTCGACTCTCCAACCAACGGCGTTACCAAGAGGAATACCATCGAGTCCGATCGTGTAATACACCTCATTCAGACTGATCCAATCCTCACTGAAGAGCTGGTAGTTAATGTCTACGAGCAACCGTCTGATCTCATGCGGATCACCATAGAAGGTCCGACCGCTACACTGATCGATCATCAGCTCATCACCAGTACCACTCGAGACGATGTGCTCAGTATTCTTCGTAGAGATCTTCTTTGCCTTATCTTTCGAGACAGCTTCCTGGATCTCGTCGTCCTTATCCTTTCCGACCATCTCGATGACCTTGTTGTGGTAGTCACGAGAGGAAGACTCGAGCAGGGAATATGCAGCCATGAGTGCTGCGTGCTGACGGGACTGTTGTACAGTACCCACGATGATGCAAGTGGCAGAGACGCCAGTGAAAATAGCGGTACGAATATAGCACTTCCAGCTGGCCTTCACGATCTCAGTCTTGGTAAGCTCCTCGCCCTTCTCTTTCTTGGCGTTCTCGATACACTCGATGGCCTTGGGTGTATCCTCGACGGCGGTGACAACAGCAGTGATCATACCGGCGATACCTGCGCCAATAAGGATCTTCGAGCTGTTCGTCTTTAACAGACGTGCTGCGGATTTGATGATGGGATTCATATGTGTTCTCCTTTCAGTTGACAGAAAGAAAAGAGTCCCAATTAAGGGACTCTCGTCTTATCATTTAAGTTTGTCATTGATCTTCTCATCGATCATCTTTTCCATCTGCTTCTCATTAGCAGTGTTCGTCATCAGAGTCGCAATGGCTCCGATAACAAGACCGCCAACAGCAAGCAGCTTTGTGAATACCTGATCTTTCATATGATCACCTCCATAATAGAACCTGTATTTCTCGCGTAAGAAAGAAAAGAGTCTACGAAATGTAAGCTCTTTTCAGAGTAGTTAGATCTCAATCTTAGTCTTTTCGATGTAGTCCTTATGACTGTTCCAACCATACGCAGTGCATGCTCCGCCAGTAATGCCAGCAGCAATAATAGCGATGATGTACCATACAGTAGTCCGTTTCATAATAGTTACCTCCAAAATATAGTAGTGGATCTCTCCATAATAGGATATGAAAATTTCGCGTGTCAGAATGGAAGGAAATCTGTGGAGGGTTCGGTATCAAACTTGATCATGTAGCACTCGAGTCCATCGTCGAGGATGACCTTCTCGTGTCTAATCTCGATCCAGGGAGTGGAGTCGTCCCAACCGAGCATATCGCTGATAGGCGTAGGTTCGAGACCTAGAAGGTTGAAGAAGTCTGTAAGACTTGCACAGCATTCTCGTGTGAGTAAGTGATTGAGATCGTTCTCAGCCTTCAGAACCTGATAGGCAGTTCTGTTGAACATATTGTCATAGTGATCGATGTAGTAGAGAAGATTCTCTGCTCCAAGATCTTCGTCCGTAGAATTTCTGGAGATCGTAGCCATAACCTTAGCGTCTGTATCAGCTTCAACATGTCTGCGATACTCGTTGAATTTCTCGTTAAGAACAGTATATGCAGATGCTAGTGCTGCGATCTGCTGTCTGGTAATTGTTACATATGCCACCATCGAGGTAACTGTCAGACCCGCAAATATCAATGTGGGCGCAGTGAGTCGTACGATAGCTTTGGCTTCCTCGAGCTTTGTGGGCTGCTGTCCACGATAGTCCTGATAGGCAATACGAGCTTCTTCGAGCTGCATATGTGCTTTCGGGAATGTTGTCCATGCAGATTTGAGCGTCAGTGCAAAACCTAGTACAGACGTACCTGCCAGAATATAAGGCAGCTTGGGTTTGAGCGAACGTATCAAGGTGTTTACTGTCATAGTAATCTCCTTTCTAAAAAAGAAAAGAGCCTGCCGAAGCAGACCCTTTTCAGGTCGGATCACTTGTGAATGATTTTCGTCATGTTACTCATGAGATTCTTCAGCCAAGGACTGGAGACGACGTTCTCGAGCTCAAACTTGAGCCCTCGACGCTGCCAGATGTCGTACACGAGCCATCCACCAATAGTGGTACCGATCGCAGTTGCAGTGTTGACAACTCGGTTGATAGTCCGATCACGTCGATCATTCGAGATCTTCTCGTCTTCCTGACGGATCTTAGCTTCTTCCTGTCTCAACTTGTGCAGCTTGATCAGATCCTCCATGGTCTGGTCATAGTCGTCACCTGAACAGCTCTCAAGACTCAGGATATGAGACTCGATCTGTTCGTCCAACAGTTCCGGAATTTTACTCATAGTAAATTCTCCTTTCATTTAGTATCCATAATAGACCATGTTATTTTTGCGGTCTATCGTTCTTGACTCGTCGCACTAAGAACAGCTTGAATTGACCGTCCTTAAAAGTTTTGAAGTCCTCGTTCAGTGTTGTGTATATGGACGGGTTATCAGGGGCGTCGTCAACATAGAGAACCCCATCGATCTGGTGCTCACGGATGCTATGGAGTACCGCGAATATCCCTGCTGCACAGCCACCAAATATAGCGATGATGACCAGGATTACCACGAACGTTATGTGTAACATATTTGCCTCCTAATGAATAATATAGAGCATAATGCCTGCTAGAAATATAATGAGCCAGAGCGGCCATAACTCGATGACGAGTCGTACGAGTAGAAAAGCGCTACAGACGAACATAAGGCATAAGAAACATAGTAGGAGTAACAACCCCACTCATATCACCTCCGTGAATATGTAGACAGCGATCAGGACAAGATCAGGAATCCAGATGAGTGCTGAGAGGAGCGCGAATGTACTACTCTCGATACCACCTCTTGCCCAAGCATACGCGAGAAGTAAAAATAAGACGATAGGAATAAAGAAACACATAAATTTACCTCCTAAAAAAGAAAAGAGCCTACGAAATGTAAGCTCCTAACTTTGAGTTCATCTAAAATACATTTTCAGGAAATTATACATGTCCTGAACGTCCTTGTCACTCAAATCAGTAACAAGCCAATGATTACCAGTCAGGAACGAGGATCTGTTTTGATCCTTGTATACCAGCTGGAACACCGGCTTCTTACCCATTGCGTGTTCAATTCTCAGTTCTACGTCTTTCATAATAATACCTCCAAATATATAGTGGATCTTCTCCATAATAGAGGATGTAGAATTCGCGTGAAAGAAAAGAGCCTACGAAATGTAGACTCTAATCTTGTTAATGTTTCTTGTTAGATCTTCTTTTGATTAGGAATCTAATCAGTAGTACGATAAATACCACGCAGACGATCACATCACCGAAGATGATGACAAACAGTGTTCCACCTACCATAACGGCAAATATAACCACTGCAATCAATGCAACGGCGAGTAACAGTAATAGCGAGATGAGTATCATAATAATTACCTCCTAAATATAGTTCTCCATAATAGGACAAGAAATTCTCGCGTGAAAAAAGAAAAGCCCTTGCGAGCCTTTCTTTACAATTACTTAGCGAATGCAGCAAGTTCTTTGTTTGCATAATATTTCACGTAATCGCTAATCATCCGTATATTCCAACCAAGATATGCTTGATGGGGTCTACGTAACATAGTGATAATATAGTTCATATTATTGCAGACAAAGATTAGTAATAATGTCGCAATAAGCATAATAGCAATCTCAAGAATTTCTTTTCTTTTCATGGTTATATACCTCCATAAAATAAGAGGTATTTCTCGCGCTCAAAAATAATAGAAAAGGAAGAGTCCGTGTGGACTCCGCCTTTGGTTAGATGTCAAGTACATCCATACTAGCAAAGTTGTTGTAAGCTTTGACAAGTTCTTTAGTGCTGTAGTGAAGGTCGCAACCGTAGTATGCGGTATGAGACAGCACCATGCCATCAACGTCGTAAATCTCGTCGATCTTCTCATACCAAATGGCCCAACGACCCTGATCAGCTTCGTACTCCGCTTTCTCAATACGATAAGCGTAGTCTTCGCCAATAAGGATCTGTCCGGCCATCTGGTTGATCTGATCAGCGACATAATCGTCGTTGACACCATGTGCAACACAGATACCGATAACAGCGATAGCAATACCCATAATAGCAATAACAGTCTTTTTCATAATAGTTACCTCCAAAATATAGTAGTGTTGTAGTTGTTTCTCTCCATAATATACGTTGCAAATTTCGCGCTCGATAAAAAGAAAAGAGCCTGCGAAATGCAAGCTCTAATCTGAGTCAGACTAAACTAGTCGGTTTAATTCTGCTCCATACTTCCTTCTCACGTTCGGACATGGGTTCGAGACCGTAGTGTTCACGCTTTCTCATATAATAGTCCTTGATACCTTTAATAGCATGCAAGATGTAAAGCTGAAAGGTCGGATCGTCCCAATTTCCATCAGGGAAACGTCTTTCCTGTGTAAAACCTTCCATCTTGTCGACTGCTCTCTTAAGCTCCTCAGCTAATGAGTGCATGTCAGCCACGATAGCCTTCAGTTCCATGAATTCCTTTTCGCAGTTGTAGTATTTCATAGTAATACCTCCTAAATATAGTTCTCCATAATAGACAATGTAAATATCGCGTATTTTCATTTTGTTTTTCAGAAAATCTCACCCGGGGAATTTTTGGATTTGAAAAAAGAAAAGACTTTGAAAATATCAATGAGAGGGCACCAGCCGTGTAAGCCAATACCCTCTCGTGGAGACGTTAACCTACGTCCGTTTTCTTGTACGAACTCGTACTAATGCCCAGGATCACGCCCAAAAATGTGTCAACTGCAGTGATGGTACCCACGATCTGCTCGCCATAGGGGAAGCCCCAAATGCTGGCTAAAGCAAAATATAAAGTACCCAGAGCAGGTAACAGCAGTGTCGCGATCCACTTGAGAATATCATACGTTGTGTTCGACAGCTTCATGACCTAACGCCTCCTTTGCTAAGATATGTGTACTAAACATAGGTAGCGCAGCAATAGAATCCATCATATGTTTTCCAGTGCCATTACCACCCAATTTACTGTACGGTACATATAGATAGTCGTAAAGGTCTTCGTATTCAGACTGCAGAACATATCCACGAGCCAGATACTCCATACCTAAACTGATAATTCGGTCGTGTGCAAGACCTTTTAACATCTCGGATTTAACGTCTTTCTGGTCAGCTTTTCGCTGAAGAAATGCCCAAAAACCAGAAGATGCTAATACCGCACCAACAATCGTGATGATAGATTGTAGCCAGGGTGGCATGTGCGATTCCTCCTTATGCTAGTAGTCGATCCAGCTCTTGAGGAACAAACATGATATCGTCGGCAACCTGAAAAATCTCTTGTCCATAATTGGCTATGAAGTTGCAAATCCACTCCTCGGCTTCTGACCAAAGTTCTGGTCTGACCGCTTCACGGATTTCGCTGATCAATCCATAACTGAACAGAACACAGTGACCCAATTCGTGAAGAAACACGACCTCTTGTGTTTGTAGATCGAGTGATCGAGAGAGATATACCGTTTGCGATATAGGATCAGTCGTCGCTAAACGAGTCGGTAAGTATTCTGTTTCCAGGACTTACGAACTTGATTCTCCAGAGGACGCCATTCATCATGAAGCAATTTCTAGCATTCATATCAGTTCATGCTGTTCATCAGAGCGTTGATGTCAGACTTCATGCGTTCCTTCATCTCAGGTTCGGCATGACGCCAAATATCTTTAATGGAGGAGATGGCTTCGAGCATGTGCTTGGTAGCATGCATCTCCATCTCGTCCTTATCCTTCTGTTCATGCGTAGCCGTGTAGTGCCGTCTGGCGTCGATATACTCATCATATGCAGTGCGAGGGGTCCGGTGCTTATCCCATTTGCCCTCTTCCTGCATGTAGATGTC